>ERZ795053.1537-NODE-1537-length-29246-cov-20.514371_pt1 | contig 29246 bp, 23 predicted proteins | sample MGYA00375137_ERZ795053 | MGnify/ENA primary metagenome ERZ795053 (study PRJEB30182, sample SAMN05720284) | activated sludge metagenome | isolation source: Anaerobic digester | place: Hong Kong | collected 2014-12-17 ...
GCGTGGAGCAGGGCGAAGCGGTACTGGTCGGGGGAGAAGCTGTCCCAGCGGCTGCGGTTCTGGAAGAGATGGCCGTGGTAGCCGGACAATCCGGACATGATGCGCACTCCTGACTTCTTTAGCGCCTTGTTTAACGTGGCGGCAAGCGAGTCGCTCAAATCACCACGGTCGTTTCATGATAGTCTGAGCCCCGCGGCTGTCAAGCCGCGCGGCGGTTCGCGCCGATTTCATTTGCGTCTGGGGACGATGACGCTACTTTGCCGCCAAGCGCAGAGCGAGTCGCATCGTCGTCTGCAGGTGATCCCCCCGGGGAGGAAGGGAGACCCCCATGAGCGTCACGCTGAAGTATCTGAAGAGCCGCCCGGTGGCCAAGGCCACGTTCCGCCTGCCCGCCGAGGCCGCGCCCAAGGCCAAGAAGGTCCACCTGGTGGGCGACTTCAACGACTGGAACGAGAAGGCCACCCCCATGGAGCGCCTGAAGGACGGAACCTTCAAGGTGGTCCTGGACCTGGATGCCGGCCAGGCCTACAGCTTCCGCTATCTGATCGACGGCAAGCGCTGGGAGAACGACTGGGACGCCACCCGCTACGAGCCCCATCCCTTCGGCGACGGGGACAACTCGGTGGTGCAGCTTTGAGTCCCGCGCTGCCCGGCGATCCCGATGATGTGGAAGGCCTCCGTCGCTGACGGAGGCCTCGCCTCATCCGGGGGTTGACCCCGCCGGGCCCGGACGTTACCGTGCCCGTGGATTCGGCCCGTGACCGCACGCCGCCGTCCGTCCTTTAATCGGCGCCCGTGAGCGCCGGAAGGAGATCGTCCCATGCCGCAGGCCGCCCTCGCCGCCACGCCCCGCTCCACCCTGTTCCGCACCGTCCGTCCCGAGCCCGACAGCGCCCGCCGCCGCCGCGTGGCCCATCTGGTGCAGGCCCGCGTCCGTGATTGCCTGGACGCCGCCGGCTGCACGGTGACCCGCGCCGACGACCACCAGGTGGACGCCGCCCTGCCCGCCGCCGCCGAGGGTGCGGCCCTGCTGGAGCGCCTGCTGGTGGACGTGACCGGCCGCCTGCACGCGGACCTCATCGGCGGCGAGAACGCCACGCGCCTCAGCCGCGCCCGCGGCCGGCCCCTGCCGCGCCTGCGCTGGGAGGAGGCCGTGTCGTTGCTGGACGCCGACGCCGCCTGCGAGCTCGACGCGCGCCAGTCCGACGCCCTGATCCGCCACGGCGGCGGCCTGCCCCTGCACCTGACGGATCTGCCCGGCCCGGCCCGGGGTGCCGTGCTGCTGCCCTTCGGCGGCCGCGCCGGCGAGGTGCGCGCCGACGCGTTGCACCTGGACCTGGACGCCCTGGAGCGCTACGTGCTGGGCGCGGCCTGACGCCCCGCAGGGTTCCGGAACGAGAAGCGCCCCCTCCACCGCGCGTGGAGGGGGCGCCGTCGTTCCGGGAGCGGTGCCGAGGGCCTAGCCCAGCGCCTTCAGGGCGGCGGCGTAGTCCGGCTCCTCCACCGTCTCGGCGTTGAGCTCGCTGTGGAGCACCTTGCCGTTCTCATCGACCACCACCACCGAGCGGGCGGTCAGGCCGGCCAGGGGGCCGTCCTCGATGCGCACGCCGTACGTGCGGCCGAACTCGCCGCTGCGGAAGTCCGACGCGGACACCACGCCGTCGATCCCCTCGGCGGTGCAGAAGCGGCCGTGGGCGAAGGGCAGGTCCATGCTGGCGCACACCACGGCGGTGTTGTCCAGCTTGGCGGCCTCCTCGTTGAAGCGGCGCACGCTGGCGGCGCACACGGCGGTGTCCAGGCTGGGGAAGATGTTCAGGACCACGCGCTTGCCCGCGAAGTCCGAGAGCTTCACCTCGCTCAGGTCCTTGCCCGTCAGGGTGAAGGCGGGGGCCTGGCTGCCGACGGCGGGCAGGGTGCCGTTGGTGTGGAAGGTGTTGCCCTTCAGCTTGAACTCGGCCATGGAATCGCTCCTCCGGTTTGCGGTCCGCTGGGCGCGGCGCGCCGGCGGCGCGCCTTCTGGCCGACATCCTAACCCCGCCGCCGCGGATCGCCATGGGAAAAGCGCGCGGCCCGCGCCGGCGAGGGCGCGGGCCGCGTGACGGCGCCGTGCGCCGCCCGTGGGCTGATCGCTACGCCGGCTGCTTGGCGTGCGCCCCGTACTTCTTGTCGGTCTTCTGGATGTGGTTGCGCACCCAGTCGCGCAGGAAGCCCATGAGCTTCATGCTGATGGTGGCGTTGCCCGCGTCGTACTCCTTCTTGAACTCGGTCACGGTCTGCAGCAGCTTGGCGTGCTCCGCCTTGTGGGCCGCCAGGTCCGGGTAGCCGATGGACTGCATGTAGCGCTCCTCGGACGCGAAGTGCGACTGGGTGTAGCTGGCCAGCGCGTTGAAGGTGCGGTCCATCTCGTCCTTGGCCTTGCCGGCCTTCATGGCGTCGTTCAGCTCGTTCACCAGGGTGATCAGCTTCTGGTGCTCGCGGTCCATGGCGTCCACGTCGACGCTCAGGGTGGGGTTCCAGCTCATCAGGGCCATGCGTTCGCTCCGTCCGGGATCGTACGGGTCGCGTGCGGTTCTTCCCCTCGATCCCTGGGGGGAAGGCACGGGTGCCGCGGTTCAGGCGCTGCGCGCGCCGCCGCGGTTCAGGGAGGCTGCCATGTCCTGCACCAGGGTCACCAGGTGCGTGGAGAGGGCGGAGAGCTCCTGGCAGGAGGCCGCCGTCTCCTCGCTGCTGGCGGCGTTCTCCTGGACCACGCGGTCCAGGTCGCCCACGCCCTGATTGATCTGTCCCAGGCCGGCCGACTGCTCCTCCGTGGCCGTGGCCACCAGCCGCGACAGGTCGCCCAGCTGGTCGATGCCCGCCACGATCTCCTCCAGGCTGGCCACGAAGGCCTCGGCGCGGGTCACGCCGGCGTCGGCGTGCTCCACCGAGCGCGACACCAGCTCCGACGACGAGCGCGCCGCCTCGGCGCTGCGGGCGGCCAGGTCGCGCACCTCGGCCGCCACCACGGAGAAGCCCTTGCCGTGGTCGCCGGCGCGCACCGCCTCCACGGCGGCGTTCAGGGCCAGCAGGTTGGTCTGGAAGGCGATCTCGTCGATGGTGGTGATGATGCGCGAGGTCTCGTCGGCCGCCTGCTTGATGCGGCCCATGGCGTCCACCATCTCGTAGAGCACGTTGCGGCCGTCCTCGGCCACCTCACCCGTGTCGGAGGCGGTGCCGTCGGCGGCGGCGGCGGTCTCGGCGTTGGCCTTCACCCGCGACGCCAGCTCCGTGATGGTGGCGGAGATCTCCTCCAGGCTGGCGGCCTGGTTGCCGGCGCCCTCGGCCACGCGGGAGTTGGTCTGGGCGATGAGCTGGCTGGCGGCCTGCACCTGCCGCGCCATGCGCAGCAGCTCGTCCACGGAGCGCTGCAGCGGCTTCAGGACGCTGCGGTCCAGCACCAGCACGGCCAGGCCCGCGGCCAGCGCGGCGCCGGCCAGGCCCAGCAGGATCTGCAGGGAGCGGGGAAGGGAGTCCATCGCGCCGAGCGTGAGAACGGGAAGAGCTCCCGCCACGGCCACCAGGCCGGCGAGACGCAGCCGCAGTCCCATGGGACGTGCCTTTCGGTTCTCGGGCGATGAGAGATGTGTGGAAGGCATCGGCAGACGGGGCGGGGACCTTGAGGAGAAAGGCCCCCGCGTCGCTGGGCGATGCGGGGGCCTCGGGATCGGGCGGGCGCCGAAGCTACACCTTCGCCGCCGCCTCCATCATCTCCTTCAACCGCGCCATGCGCTCGCCGTGGTCCCGGGCGAAGCGGATCACGCCGGCGGCCAGGCTCACGGGATCGATGTGCGCATCCTCGCAAACCTCGTCCACCGAACCGCCCACGCGCCACTCGTCGTCCCAGTCGCTGCTCATGGCGTACTCGTCGCAGAGCGGGTTGAAGTTCCAGTCGCTCATGAGGCGGCGGGCGCGGTTGGTGACCACGGTGCTGTTCATGCGGTCGGCCGGGGTGATCACCTGGTTGCGGTAGGACTCCGGCTGCAGGGCGAAGAGCTGCGGGCTGGGCACCGCCACCAGCTTCACGTTCACGCCGGCCGCGTCGATCTCCGGCAGCGCGCGCAGCAGGTTGTGGGTGCTCATGGTGCCCTGCACGAAGAGGCAGCCCTGGTGCGGGCCGGCCTTGTAGTCACGCAGCACGTAGGCGCCCTTGGCGGCCAGGACGTGCGAGGCCAGGCCCAGGGCCTTGCGGTCCAGCACCTCGATGCCCGGGCGCGTCAGGTGCAGCGCCACGATGGGGCGGTCGGTGGACAGGGCCGCGGCCAGCAGCACCGGCACCTCGTTGTACTCGTAGGGGTGCAGGTCGATCACGTGGCCGTCGGGGAAGAGCTGCGTGACGCCCGGGGAGAAGATGCCGAAGTGCGTGCGCGAGTCCTCGGCCGTCTCCGGGCCCGAGTGGCCGGCCACCCAGATCACCTTGCCCACCTTCAGCTCGCAGTCCGCGGCGAGCTGGCTGTACAGCCGCATGGCGCCGTACTTGAGGTAGCTGAACGATCCGTAGGTGGAGCAGGCGCCCCAGAAGCCGTTGAACTCCTCCTCCGGCCGGTCGCTGAAGTTCACCGAGGCGGCGCCCACCATCAGGGCCGAGTTCTGGAACTCGGTGATCTCCTGGGGCAACAGCACGCCCTCGGGCTTGGTGTCGCGCTCGAACCAGCCGAAGTTCTGCAGGTCGTCGTAGTCCTGGCAGAAGCCCTCGATGTTGGTGGAGCCGGCCAGGTCCGCGCTGCAGGCCAGGAACTGCGGCCGGCCGTAGTGCTCGCGCGAATAGGAGTTGATCCAGCTGCCCCAGCGGGCCAGGGCGGCGCGGTTGGGCTTCTTCTCGCCGGGCTTGGCCCACATGTTGTCGGGGTAGCTCTCGAAGTCCAGCAGCTTGGCGTCGTGCAGCGGGTTCTTGCCCACGGGCAGGCGGAAGCCCTCGATCTCCGCGGGCACGCTGTCGCCCAGCTCCACCAGGCGGTCGGCCAGGTAGCTGCACAGGTCCTCGTCGTGGCGCAGCACGTCCAGCGAGGCGTTGAGGTTGGCGGCGAACTGCTCGCGCAGGGCCTCGCCCTTGGGCGCGGGCTCGCCCTTGCCGATCCACTCCGTGCCGTAGAGATCGCTGAAGTCCTGGCGGCACTGCCAGAACAGGTCGCTGTTCAGGGCGTGGGGCGAGCCGTGGCTCTTGTTGTCGAACTTGTGGTAGCCGCGGCCCTTGCGGGTCCTGCCCCACATCATGCCGGGGCGGCCGGCAGGGTGGTCGCCCCACAGCATGGCGTTCATGGCGGCGTTCACATCCTCCCAGGCGCTGCCGTCGGCGGCGTGATGGGTGTGCCAGCCGTAGGGGGCGAACCAGTCCTCGGGGCTGCCGTGCACCACGCTGCTGATGGTCTGGTCGTCGATGCCGTAATCGTTCCAGTCCACCAGCAGGAACATATTGTCCAGGCCCAGGCCGTAGCCCGTGTTCTTCATCTCGTGCCAGCAGCCGGCGGTGAGGCCGCCCTCGCCCTCGATGCCGAAGACCTTCACGCCTTCGGCCCCCGCCCGCTTCAGCGCGATCGCCTCGCCGCACATCACCGGGCCGCCGTGGCCGCTGGGCCCCGTGTTGAACTTCACGAAAAGGTTGTTGCCCGCCATCTCCACGTGGCCGGGCAGGCCGCCGCGGTTGCGGAAGTCCAGCAGGTTCTCCCAGGTGAGCTGCCGCGCGGGCGCACCGGGCACCGCATAGCGCGGGTCGCCGGTCTTCTGGTGCATGGTGCGCAGCGCCTCGTTGAACACGCTCAGCGTGGCGTAGACCAGGGGCGCGGTGTGGCCGGCCACCAGGATGAAGCGGTCGCCGAAACGCTTGCCCGGGTTGCGGATGTCCCAGCGCATGCCGCCGCCCAGCAGCAGGCTCACGAACATGTGCACCTTGGAGCGGCTGCCGCCGGGGTGGCCGCTCTGGCGGTAGTTGAGCATCAGGTCGATCTGCTGATCGATGATGTCCTTGAGCTTCTCCCAGCGCTGGAACTGGGTGCGCTGCACGGCGAGCATCTCGGTGGGCTTGGACACGCTGGGCCTCCCGCGGAAGGACAGGACAGGAAAGAGCGCGGCGGGTGCCGCGGCGACCGCCTCCAAATGTGGCAGGGATCAGGGGGTGTTCGCAAGGGATTCCTGGGGATCCGGAGTTCTCCGGTAGGGGAATCAGGCGGGCAGCACGTAGCCCAGATGATGCTTCTGCAGGATCATCGCCGCCGCCCGCGCGTCGTCCACGGCGCGGTGCAGGGACAGCTTGCCGAGATCCACGCCCATCTTCTCGAGGATGGTCTCCAGGCGCTGGCCGCTGGTGCGCTCGTGGTGCTCGGCGAGCCAGACCGTGGCCACGGCCCGGAGGTCGAAGGCCCCGCCGGCGATGTGGGCGCGGAAGTCAAGGCCCACGGCGTCGCACTCGCGGCGCAGCAGCGGGATGTCGTAGTAGGCGCCGAAGGCGCCGATGATCGCCTTGTTGCGGTGCCCGTACCACTCGAAGAACCGCCGGCCGACCTCCACGAACGGCGCCGCCCCGGCCACCATCTCCGGCGTGATGGACGTGAGCTGCGTGATGAAGGGCGTCACGGGATACTCGTGGGGCCGCACCAGCTCGCTGAAGGTGTCCACCACCTCCAGGCTGCGGCGGTCCACGCGCACGGCGCCGATCTCGATGATGTTGCTGCGCTCGACGGAGTTGTTCCCGCCCTCGTCGGATTCGGGGCAGGTGGCCTCCAGGTCGATGATCACGATGTCGGTGCTGTAGCGCATGGGGCCTCCGGGGTTGAGGCCCCAACCTAGCGCGTGCCGGGGCTCTGGGCAATCCCGGCCGTGAAGAGGGCTACAGGGAGATGCGCCGCAGCCGCAGGGCGTTGCCGATGACCGATACCGAGCTGAAGGTCATCGCCGCGGCTGCGATCATCGGACTCAAAAGCAGGCCGAAGAACGGATAGAGCACGCCGGCTGCGACCGGCACGCCGATGATGTTGTAGATCAGGGCGAAGAACAGGTTCTGGCGGATGTTGCGCATCGTCAGCCGTGAGAGGCGGCGGGCCTTGACGATGCCCCGCAGATCACCCTGGACGAGGGTGATGCCGGCGCTTTCCATCGCCACGTCCGTGCCCGTTCCCATCGCGATGCCCACCTGGGCCTGGGCCAGGGCGGGGGCGTCGTTGACGCCGTCGCCGGCCATGGCCACGCGGCGTCCGCTTCCCTGCAGGCGCCGGATCACCTCGTTCTTCTGCTCGGGGAGCACTTCGGCTTCGACGCGCTCGATGCCGAGCTCGCCGGCGACGGCCTCCGCGGTGATGCGGTGGTCGCCGGTGAGCATGACGATCTCGATGCCGTCGGCGCGCAGCATCGCGACCGCCTCGTAGGAGGAGGGCTTGATCGGGTCCGCCACGCCCAGCAGACCCGCAGCCTTGCCGGCGACGGCCAGGTAGATCGCGGTCTGGCCCTTGCGGCTCATGGCCTCGGCTTCCTCCCCGAGGGAATCCAGGGCGACGCCCTCGCCTTGCATGAGCTTGCGGTTCCCCAGCAGGACCCGCCGACCGTCGATCATGCCTGCGACGCCCTGGCCGGTGACGGATGCGAAGCTCGCCACCCCGGCCGGCTCGATATCGCGCTCGCGGGCCCCCGCGAGGACGGCCTCGGCAAGGGGATGCTCGCTTCCGAGTTCGAGGCCCGCCGCCAGACGCAGCAGCTCCGCCTCGTCCATGCCCGCAGCGGGCACCACGCGGACGAGCCGGGGCCGGCCTTCGGTCAACGTACCCGTCTTGTCCACCACCAGGGTGTCCACCTTCTCCAGGAACTCGAGCGCCGCGGCTTCACGGATCAGGACTCCGGCCTGGGCGCCGCGGCCCACGCCGACCATCACCGACATGGGCGTGGCCAGCCCCAGGGCGCAGGGGCAGGCGATGATCAGCACGGCGACGGCGTTGACGATGGCGTAGGCCATGGCGGGATCGGGCCCCGCCAGCGCCCAGGCCCCGAAGGTGACCGCGGCCGCGGCGATCACCAGCGGGACGAAGGAGCCCGCGACCACGTCGGCGATGCGCTGGATGGGGGCGCGGCTGCGCTGGGCCGCGCCCACCATCGCCACGATCCGCGCCAGGAGCGTCTCCGCGCCGATCCTGCGGGCCTCCATGACGAATCCGCCGGTGGCGTTGACCGTCCCCCCGATCACCGTGGCTCCCGCCGCCTTCGCCACGGGGATGGGCTCGCCGGTGATCATCGATTCGTCGATGGAGCTGGATCCCTCGATCACCTCGCCGTCGACCGGCACCTTCTCGCCCGGTCTGACCCGCAGCCGGTCGCCGACGACGATCCGCTCCAGCGGAACGTCCTCCTCGCTGCCGTCGGGGCCGATCCGCCGCGCCGTCTTGGCCGCCAGCCCGAGCAGGGCCCGGACCGCGGCGCCGGTCCTGCGCCTGGCCCGGAGCTCGAGGACCTGTCCCAGCAGGACGAGGGTGGTGATCACCGCCGCGGCCTCGAAGTAGACGGGAACGGGACCGCCCCCGTGCCGGAAGGATGCGGGGAAGAGGCCGGGAGCCGCCACGGCCACCACGCTGTAGCCCCAGGCCGCTGCGACCCCCAGGCTGATGAGGGTGAACATGTTGAGGTTGCGGGTCCTCACCGAGCGCCACCCGAGCGTCAGCAGGGGCCGGCCGCACCAAAGGACCACCGGCAGGCTGAGCGCGAGCTCCACCCAGGGCCGGATCGGAGGCGGGAGAACCCGGACGCCGGCCATGGGGAGCATGGCCGTCATCAGAAGGGGAAGCGACAGGGCGGCGCCGAGGCGGAACCGGCGGATCATGTCCCGCAGTTCCTGGTCGTCCTCGTCCGCCGTCGCGGCGGGCGACCGCAGCTCGAGGGCCATGCCGCACTTGGGGCAGCTTCCCGGGCCCTGCTGGACGACCTCGGGATGCATGGGGCACGTGTATGTCCTGCCCGCCTGCGGGGCGGTCGCGGCATCCCCGCCGTCCCGATCCGGGCCGGCGAGGCGATCGTCCCCCTCGTCCGTCGCGGCGGCGTACCGATCCGGATCCGCCTCGAACTTCCCGGCGCAGCCGCGGCTGCAGAACAGCCAGGTCCTGCCCCGATGCTCGACGGCGGCGGCCGCCGACTCCTCCGTGACCGCCATCCCGCAGACGGGGTCGGTCCGGTCCGGGGCCGGAAGGCCGCCGTTCCCGTGGAGATCGTGAGGCTCGTGACGTCCGTGCTGCCGCTGCATAGGATTCCTCCCCGCGCTTGCGATTCTTGCTGGCGGAGCGGGCCGGGAGGCCCGGGCTCCGCATTCTCTCATCATAGCCTCAACCAGACGCTGACCGCGACGCTGCCGTGCTGGCCGCCTCCGGTCGTGCTGGCCGCATAGAGCGCGGTCAGGGACACGTCCGGCGAAACCACGCTCCCCAGGCCGAGCGACCATTCCCCGTAGGGCGGTTCGCCGGGCGCCAGGGAAGACGCCCGTCCGTAGCCGGCCAGGGGGTAGAGCCTGGCGCCCGGCCGGGCATAGCTGAGGAACGAGGAGACGCTGGTCATCCCATCCTCTCCGTACCCGGACGGGCCTCCCAGGTGGAGGCGCCCGATCTCGGTCAGGAGCGTGGCCCGGCCGAGCCTGAACGTCGTGAACAGGCTGCCGCCCCAGTCGAACGCTCCGGAGCCGGTGACGCCGAAGTCGGTCTGCAGCGGGATCTTGCCCTTCAAACGCAGCCAGGCGGTGGCGGAAGCACCGTCCGCTCGCGTCGTCCAGATCCGCCGGCCCGCGCTCAGGTAGGCCGAACCGAACCCGGAATCGCCGGGAAGCGCGAGTGCGCCGCCGTCATCCCGCCAGTGCAGCCAGCTCAGGCTGGCGCGCAGGTCCCAGTCGCGGGAGCGCAGGCCCAGCGCCGTGTACGAGGCGACCTGGCGGCCGCGGACCCCGCCGTCGTCCCGCGGGGTGACCCGAACCGTCTGGGTGGCGGAGACCACCCGCGGCGCGGCCGAGGCGCCTGCCGGCGCTCCCGGCCCCGCGAGGGCGGCGGCCACCAGGAACGCCCAGGAGGCGGCGAACCTTCTCATGTCGGTCCTCAATGCCGATGGGCGTCGTGCCCGGAGGCGTCGGCAGGGTGCTCGGCCGGAGCCATCGTCGCCATCATCCCGCGTCCGGCCTGCATCATGCGGTCGAGATGATCCGCCATCTGGTTCATGCGTTCCATGGCGGCGGCGTCGCCCCGGACCGACTCGTCGTCCATGGTGTTCCGGAGATGCCCGAACATCGATTCCATGGCCTGCAGCATCCTGTCCATGTCCTGCGAGATCCCCTGCATCATCTCGTCATGGAGGCCCTGGTGGTCCTGGCCGAGCATCGCAGCCCGGTCGCCGTGCATCTGCTGCATCATCTCGTTCATCTGGTCCATCATCACGGACATGTGGCCCATCTGCTCTCCGTGCATCCCGGCCATGTCCATGGCCTCGCCCGGGCCGTTCTGGGCGTGCTGGTGTTCGTGCATCCCGCCGTGCTGGGCCAGGACCGGCCCCGCGGCGAGGAACAGGCCGATCGTCAGGCAGGTCAGAGTTTTGGTGAACATGGCTCTCTCCTCTTTCTGGCGAAGCGCGGTCACTCCGGGGGGCCGGCGGATTCCGGCCGTTCCACGAACACACCGCAACGGAACATCTGGGAACCGTAGTAGGGGTTCTCGATCGCGTCCGCGGCCTGAAGCCAGTGCTTCTCGGCCATCGGGCAGTACGCGACCTTCAACCCGTCCGCAGGGATCAGGGCCTCATCCTCCAGGAGCAGCAGGCTGAGATCGCCGAAGCAGCGACGGGCCTCGCCGAGATCCTGGGATCGGGCCAGCCGGTTCGCTGCCGCGGCGATCGCAGTTCCGTTGTGGTCCGTCGGAGCCGCGGCTTCGGCCAGTGCGCCGAAGGCGGCGGCGTGGCCGGAAACGCCATCGAGCGAATCGTGTGCCAGGGCCGACTGGATGGCGAGGTAGTGCCGGACCGCCTCCGCTCCGGCGGAGTCGTCCGTACCGGTGGTGGCCGAGGCGAAGACAGGGATCAGGGCCGCGGCGGTCATCAGCATTCCGAGTGTCAATTTGCGGTGCTTCAACGGGGGTCTCCTTGTCTCGATGGAAACGGGGGCTTGGGGACGATCGTGCATGGCAATGTTCGTGCCTCCACATAACTGATTGTATTGCAATATGTTGGAGCTCTGGCGCTCGGGTCGGATAGAGAATATTCTCTGAAACCGGGAAGAGTCCGGCGAATAGTCTCCGGAATGGGAGGCCTGTTCCGGCTCGGATTCGGTCCAAACCCCGGAGCGGGCCAGCAGGCGTGGGCAAGGATTGGAGACTATTCTCCGCAACGAACTGGGGAATATTCTACATTCCAGGCCTGCCGCCTGGATCTGGTGTATTCTATCTTGTTGAAATTCATAGAGATATGCTTTCCTTGGTGGTTGGCGCAATCCCTGCTAGCGCCATCGGGTCCGACGGCCTCTCAACTTCTGCCAAAGGTGGCTCGGAAACATGAACGCAGACATTTCCAGCAGGATCGTGTTCGTGGGCGTCCTGCTTGCGCTGGGGGCCTCCGGGTCCGCGGCTGCTGTCGGAATGCCGGCGGATGTCGAACCGCGGTCCGCGACGGAAACCGGTCGGGCCGAGCGTCCGGGTATCGCGTCGGATCCGGAGGGCGCCGACGGTTCCTTGTCGGTGCTCCTGGACCGCGCCCTGAGCCGGAACCAGGAGATCAAGGCGCAGGCTGCGCGCCACCGGGCCTCCCTGGCCGCCGAGCCGCAGGCCCGGTCCCTGCCCGATGCCAGGCTGACCCTCACCGAGCAGTTCCGGCCGGTCGAGACCCGGGTCGGCCCCCAGCGTCGAGCCATCGCGCTGAGCCAGTCGTTTCCCTGGTTCGGCACCCTGGGACGGGCGGGCGACGTGCAGAGGGCCCGTGCCGAGGCCGCGCAGCGGGATGTCGACCAAACGATCCTGGACGTGGTGCAGGGGGTACGACACGACCACGCCGAATTGGCCTACCTGGAACGGGAACTGGAGATCACGCACCGCCACGCCGAACTGCTGGCCCGCTGGGAGGAGGCAGCGACGGCGGGCTATGCGACGGGCCGCGTGAGGTACGCCGATCTGGTCAAGGTCCAGGTCGAGGTCGGGCTGCTGAACGACCGGCTCGTCGGGCTTGCGGAACGGCGCCGGCCGTTGCAGGCCGCGTTGAACGCCTGGTCGGACGATCCGGCGGACCGACCGGTGCGGGCCGAGCTGGACAGCGTTCTCCCCGAACTGGATCTCAGCACCGAAACGGCTTCGCCCCTGCTGCGGCAACGGAATCCGTCGTTGGCGCGCTGGGAGGCGATGGCCGACAGCTATGCCGCCGGCGCGGCCCTGGCCCGGGCCCGGGGGAAGCCGGCGCTGACGCTCGGCCTCAACTACATCCAGGTGGATCCGACCTCGATGCAGAACGTGCAGGACAGCGGTCGCGACGCATTCTCGGTGTCTCTGGGCATGAGCCTGCCGCTCTGGCGCTCACGCTACGATGCCGCCGTGGCGGAAGCCGCAGAGGGCCGATCCGCCGCCCTCGCCTCGCGGTCGCAACGCTCCGCCGAACTGACGGCGAGGCTCGAACGTGCGATCTACGAGGTCCGGGACGCCCGCCGGCGCTATGAACTCCAGCGCACGACTCTGATTCCCAAGGCCCGGCAGGCCATGACGGCCGCCCGCACAGCCTACGAGGCGGGGGCGTCCGGGCTGCTCGACCTGATCGACTCGGAGCGCGTCCTGCTGGAATTCCAGCTCACGGGCGCACGTGCCCTCGCCGATTTCTGGATCGCCCTGGCGACCGTCGAAAACCTGACCGCCACATCGTGGACGCGATGAGACGGCGGACCCAGCCAACCGGAGGCCGACCCGATGCGTAGATTCCTGATCCCCGTGCTCCTCGTCCTCGTGTTCGCCCTGGGTCTGCTCCTCGGCGGGCGCGGCACCGACGCGCCTCACGCCGTATCCGATGCGTCGGATGCGGAACCCACGATCTGGACCTGCTCGATGCACCCTCAGATCCGGCTCCCCGAGCCCGGGCAGTGCCCGATCTGCTTCATGGACCTCATTCCGCTGGTCCAGGGGGCCGACGAGGATCTCGGCCCGCGGACCCTGGTGCTGAGCGCCGCGGCGGCTGCCCTGGCCGAGATCAGGACGGCTCCCGTCGAGACCGCCACGACGGAGTCGGCCGTGCCGGTGCGCCTGATCGGCAAGGTGATCTACGACGAGACGAGCTACCGGACGATCACGGCCTGGGTCGCAGGCCGCATCGACACCCTGCTGGTCAACGCCACGGGCATGAACGTCCGGGCGGGGCAGGGGATGGCTTCCCTCTACAGCCCGGATCTCTACGCGGCCCAGGTGGAGCTGCTGGACGCGGCGAGGACCGCCGCAGCGTTGGCCGACGGCCCCGATGCGGCGATGGCGCGGTCGGCGCGGCAGACCGTCGAGGCCGCGCGCCGCCGTTTGACGCTCTGGGGCCTTTCCGCGGCCCAGGTGCGTGAGATCGAACGTTCGGGCGCGGCCCGCGAGCATGTCCGCATCCCGGCGCCACAGGGGGGCGTGGTGGTCCACATGGAAGCCTCGGAGGGCATGTACGTGCAGCCGGGCTCGAAGCTCTACACCGTGGCGGACCTGAGGCGCGTGTGGGTGTCGCTGGACGCCTACGAATCCGATCTCGCCTGGCTTGCCGTGGGCCAGGACGTGACGTTCCGCGTGGCCGCGCTGCCGGACCGGACGTTCACCGGCCGTGTGGTCTTCATCGATCCGGTCCTGGACAAGCGCACCCGCACGGCGGGCGTGCGGCTCGAGGTGGACAATCCCGACGGAGGGCTGCGCCCGGGCATGTTCGTCACCGCCACGGCGAACTCGGGCTTCGCCGCCCTCTCGGCCGGCCGGGGGCAGGGCGGCCCCGTCCTGACGATCCCGGCCACGGCGCCGTTGCTGACCGGCAAGCGGGCCGTGGTCTACGTCAAGATCCCCGGCAAGGAGAAGCCCACCTTCGAGGGGCGCGAGGTGGTCCTGGGCCCGCGTCTGGGAGATCGCTACGTGGTGGCATCCGGACTGAACGAAGGCGAGCAGGTGGTCAGCCGGGGAGCCTTCAAGCTGGATAGCGCGCTGCAGATCCAGGCCCGCCCCAGCATGATGAGCCCGCCGGAAGCCGCGGCCTCGGCGGGCGCCGGCCCGTCGGATCCCCTCGACGACGTTCCCGCCGCGTTCCTGCACGAACTCCGACCGGTCCTGGACGGCTACCTCGGGCTGCAGGCCGCGCTGGCCGCCGATGATGGTGCGGGCGCCCGCGTGGCCGTCGCGGCCGTCCGCGATGCGATCGCCGCCGTGGACATGGACGCCGCCGGTCCCGCCCACGCGGCCTGGATGCGCGACGCCGCAGCCCTCGGCGAGGTGCTCGCGCCGATGGACGCTGCCGATTCCATCGAAGCGACGCGCTCCGGCATCCAGGACCTGACGGCGCATCTGTGGAATGCCCTGGTCCGTTACGGGTACGAGGACGGGCGGACCGTCCGGCGCTTCCATTGCCCCATGGCGCGCGACGGCGTCGGCGGCGACTGGATCCAGCTCGAGCCGGAGACCGCGAATCCCTACTACGGCGCGATGATGCTGCGCTGCGGCAGCGAGACCGCGGTGCTCCAGCCCGCCGCGAAGGAGGAGGAGCGATGACCTCCAACGATGCGTCGCCGCGCGGCAGCTGGCTCGACCCGCTGCTGCGTTTCTGCCTGGAGAACAAGCTCGTCGTCGCCCTGCTGGTCCTGTTCACGTTGGTGTCCGGCGTGTTGGTGGCGCCGTTCGATTGGGATCTCGGCGGGTTGCCGCGCGACCCCGTGAGCGTGGATGCGATCCCCGACCTGGGCGAGAACCAGCAGATCGTCTTCACGGAATGGATGGGGCGCTCCCCCCAGGACGTCGAGGACCAGATCACCTACCCGTTGACCGTGTCGCTGCTGGGATTGCCCGATGTCAAGACGGTCAGGAGCTACTCGTTCTTCGGGTTCTCGAGCATCTACGTGATCTTCGAGGAGGGCGCCGACTTCTACGACTCCCGCTCACGCATCCTCGAGAAGCTGAGCAGCCTGCCTGCCGGATCCCTGCCCGATGGCGTGCAGCCTTCGCTGGGCCCGGACGCCACCGCCCTTGGGCAGATCTTCTGGTACACCCTGGAGGGCCGGGACGAGCAGGGGAATCCCGCCGGCGGCTGGGACCTGGACGAGATCCGCAGCGTCCAGGACTGGTACGTCCGCTACGGGCTGCTCGCGGCCGAGGGCGTGTCCGAGGTGGCGTCCGTCGGCGGCTTCGTGCGCGAGTACCAGATCGACGTGGATCCTGCCGCCCTGCTGGGATTCGGCGTCGGGATCGATCAGGTGTTCCGGGCGGTCCAGCGATCCAACGTGGACGTCGGAGCGCGGACCATCGAGATCAACAGCGCCGAATACCTGATCCGGGGCCTGGGCTTCCTGAAGAGCCTGGAGGACATCGAGCAGAGCGTCGTGACGGTGCGCGACGACGTGCCCGTGACCGTGGCCGACGTCGCCACGGTCCGGCTCGGACCGGCCCTGCGTCGGGGCGCCCTGGACAAGGAGGGCGCCGAGGCGGTGGGGGGCGTCGTGGTGGTCCGCTACGGGGAGAACCCGCTGGCGACGATCAAGAACGTCAAGGACAAGATCGAGGAGATCTCGCCGGGACTGCCGAGCCGCGTGCTGGCCGACGGCCGCGTCAGCAAGCTGACGATCGTGCCGTTCTACGACCGCTCCGGGCTGATCTACGAGACCCTCGGCACCCTCAGGTCGGCGCTGTCCCAGGAGATCCTGATCACGATCATCGTGGTGATCGTGCTCATGATGAACCTCCGCAGCAGCCTGCTCGTGGCCGGCCTGCTGCCCCTGGCCGTGCTGATGAGCTTCCTCGGCATGAAGCTCTTCGGGGTCGACGCCAACATCGTGGCGCTCTCGGGCATCGCCATCGCCATCGGGACCATGGTGGACATGGGGGTGATCCTCTGCGAGAACATCCTCAAGCGGCTGGACGAAGCGCCGCCGGAGCAGGACCGCCTGGAGGTGGTGTTCGCGGCGTCCTCGGAGGTCGGCGGCGCCGTGGTGACCGCGGTCACCACCACGATCATCAGTTTCCTGCCCGTGTTCACGATGCAGGCGGCCGAGGGCAAGCTCTTCAAGCCGCTGGCCTACACCAAGACCTTCGCCCTGGTGGCGTCGATCATCGTGGCGCTCACGGTGATCCCGCCCTTCGCGCACCTTCTGTTCTCCAGGCGTTTCGGCGGGCGCTTCGCGCGCCGGCTCGGGGGGATCTCGTTGATCCTGGTGGGGGCCGTCGCGACGTTCGGACTCTCCGTCTGGGTCGGCCTGGCCCTGGCGGCCTGGGGCATCGCGACGATCCTGGGGATGAGTCGATCCGTCCGTGTGCGCCGCCTCGTGCCGCTGTCCGTCAACGGCGTGGCGGTGGCCCTGGTGGCCGTGCTGCTGACGGCGCAGTGGCTGCCCCTCGGGCCCGGGGCCGGCCTCGTGCGCAACGGGATCTTCGTGATCCTGCTGCTGGGCGGGCTGCTGGGCGCGTTGCTGCTCTTCGCCCGGTACTATGGGCGCCTCCTGGCCTGGTGCCTGGATCACAAGCTCCTGTTCCTGCTCCTGCCCGCGGGGCTCCTGTTGACAGGCGCCTCGGTCTGGCTCGGCTTCGAGTCCGTCTTCGGATTCCTGCCCGGCGTGCACGACGACGACGCCACGCGTCTGGGGCGCGTCTGGTCGGCGCCCAAGCACGCCTTCCCGGGCCTGGGCAAGGAGTTCATGCCGCCGCTGGACGAGGGATCCTACCTCTACATGCCGACGACGATGCCTCACGCCTCGATCGGCGAGGCCCTGGATGTGCTGCAGAAGCTGGATGAGGCGATGGCGAGCATCCCGGAGGTCGAGTCGGTGGTCGGCAAGCTGGGGCGGGCGGATTCGCCGCTGGACCCTGCGCCGATCTCCATGGTGGAGACGGTGATCAACTACCTGCCCGAGTACCGTCTGGACCGGGACGGTCGGCGGCTGCGCTACCGCTACGACGACGACGCCGGAGATTTCGCCCGCGACGCCGCCGGCGAGCTGATACCCGACGAGGACGGACGGCCCTACCGCCAGTGGCGCGACGAGATCCGCTCCCCGGATGACATCTGGGACCAGATTGTGCGTGCGGCCAAGCTGCCGGGTACGACCTCCGCGCCCAAGCTCCAGCCCATCGCGGCCAGGATCGTGATGCTCCAGAGCGGCATGCGCGCGCCCATGGGAGTGAAGGTGAAGGGACCCGACCTGGAGACGATCGAGGAGGTCGGGCTGCAGATCGAGAAGTTCCTGAAGGAGGTTCCGTCCATCAAGGCGGATGCGGTGATCGCGGACCGCATCGTGGGCAAGCCCTATCTGGAGATCGACATCGACCGCGAGGCCATCTCCCGCTATGGGCTGACCGTCCGCGACGTGCAGGACGTGCTGGAGATCGCGGTCGGAGGCCGGACGGTCACCACCACGGTCGAGGGCCGCGAACGCTACCCTGTGCGCGTACGCTACGCCCGCGAACTCCGCGATACCATCGAGGGCCTGGAGGACCTGCTCGTGCCCACGCCGGGCGGGGCGCAGATCCCGTTGATCCAGCTCGCCGAGATCCGCTACGTGCGCGGGCCCCAGGTGATCAAGAGCGAGGACACGTTCCTCATCGGCTACGTGCTGTTCGACAAGCTCGAGGATGCGGCCGAAGTGGATGTCGTGCGGGCCGCGCAGCGTCATCTGTCGGACAGGATCGCGACGGGGGCGTTCGTGCTCCCCGCGGGCGTGAGCTACAGCTTCGCCGGCAGCTACGAGAACCAGGTGCGGTCCGAGAAGAAGCTCCAGCTCGTGTTGCCGCTGGCGCTCTTCCTGATCTTCCTCGTGCTCTACTTCCAGTTCAAGTCCGTCGCGACCACGAGCATGGTCTTCTCGGGCATCTTCGTGGCCTGGGCCGGTGGATTCCTCATGATCTGGCTCTATGGCCAACCATGGTTCATGGATTTCTCGGTCTTCGGCGTCGGCATGCGGGACCTGTTCCAGATGCATGCCGTGAACCTGAGCGTCGCGATCTGGGTGGGCTTCATCGCCCTCTTCGGGATCGCCTCGGACGACGGCGTCGTCATGGCCACCTATCTGGATCAGACCTTCGCCGCCCGGCGGCCTGCGACCGTGGCCGCGCTGAGGAAGGCCACGGTCCAGGGGGCGAACAGGCGCGTGCGCCCGGCCATGATGACCACGGCCACCACGATCCTGGCGCTGATCCCGGTCCTGACGTCGTCGGGCAGGGGGGCGGACATCATGGTGCCCATGGCCATCCCGTCCTTCGGCGGCATGATCATCGAGATCCTGACGATCCTCGTCGTGCCGGTCCTCTACTGCGGTTACGAGGAGCTGAAGCTGAAGACGGCATCCCGCGCCCCGACCGGCGGCGCACCGCTGGACGAACCGGATGCGGCGGGCTAGGATGACGGCGAAGATGGGATCTGCCCGGGCACGCACGATCGGAACGGCGAGGATGACTCCGCTCTTGGGACGATACGCACCGGTCGCCCTGCTCGTGCTGCTGGTCACCCTGCTGCACTACAACACGGGCATGCACCTGCACAGCGCCCACGGCATCTACCGCCGCCTCTACTACTTCCCGATCATCCTGGCGGCCTTCCGCGGGGGCTGGCCCGCCGGCCTGGTCACGGCGCTGGCCTGCATCGCCGCGTACCTGCCGCACGCCATGGGGCACGTGGGCCACGATCCCGGCACGCCCCTGGAGAAGACGCTCGAGATGATCCTCTACGTGGCGGTCGGGCTGGTCTGCGGTCTGCTGGTCACTCGCCGCGAACGCATCCTCGGCGAATTGGAGCGCACCCTCGTCGAGAAGTCGCGCATGGAGGCCGAGATGCTCCGCCAGGCGCGCATGGCCGCGGTGGGGCGGCTCAGCGCGGGACTGGCCCACGAGATCCGCAACCCCCTGGCCTCCATCAAGGGGGCCGCGGAGATCCTCTCCGACGACGCTGCACCGGGCGACCCCAAGGCCCGGCTGCTGAAGATCCTGAAGGTGGAGGCCCTGCGCCTGAACGACGTGCTGACCCGCTTCCTGGAGTTCGCCCGCCCTGCGGACCGCCATCCACGCCGCTTCGACGCCGCGGCCGAGGCGCGCGAGGTGGTGGAGCTGCTGCGCCACCGCAACGACGCCACGCGCTGGACCGGCCCGGACGCCGGGGCGCCGGCCTGCCACCTGACCGGCGACCGCGAGCAGATCCGCCAGCTCCTGCTGAACCTGGCCCTCAATGCCGGCGAGGCCGCCGGCGACGGCGGTGCCGTGGCTGTGGACGTGCGCAACCGCGGCGGGGCGGTGGAGCTGGTGGTGGAGGACGACGGTCCCGGCTTCAGCCCCGAGTCGCTGCAGAACCTGGGCACCCCCTTCTTCACCACCAAGGACCACGGCACGGGGCTGGGGCTGGCCATCGGCCTGCGCATCGTGGAGGACCACGGCGGCTCGCTGCGCGCGGAACCCCGCGAGCCGCGCGGCGCCCGCGTGACCGTCACCCTGCCCCGCGGCGGAGAGGAGTCCTGATGGCGCGCGTCCTGGTCATCGACGACGACCGCAGCCTGCGCGACGTCATGGGCTGGATCCTGAGCGACGCCGGCCACGAGGTGCTCACCGCCGCCGACGGCGCCGAGGGCGTCCGCGTGTACGAGGCCGAGCGCCCGGACCTGGTGCTCACCGACGTGAAGATGCCGGTGCAGGACGGGCTGGACGTGCTGCGCCACGTGACCGCCGGCGGGGCCGAGGCCGCGCCGGTGATCGTGGTGTCGGCCTACGGAACGGTGGAGCAGGCCGTGGAGGCCATGAAGCTGGGCGCCTTCAGCTACGTGCTCAAGCCCTTCAACCGCGACGAGCTGCGCCTGACCGTGGAGCAGGCCCTGCGCGCCGGCGCCCTGGCGCGGGAGAACGCCGGCCTGCGCACCCTGCTGCGCCGCAGCACGGCGCGGCCCGCCCTGGTCTACGCCTCCGACCTCATGAAGCGCCTCATGGACCGCCTCGCCGCTGCCGCCGCCAGCGACGCCGCCGTGCTCATCGTCGGCGAGAGCGGCACGGGCAAGGAGCTCGTGGCCCGCGCCCTGCACGACCTCTCGCCGCGCTGGGACCATCCCTTCGTGCCGCTCAACTGCGGTGCCATCCCCGAGAACCTCATGGAGTCGGAGCTCTTCGGGCACGCCCGCGGCGCCTTCACAGGCGCCGTGGCCGCGCGCGAGGGACGCCTGGCCCAGGCCGACGGCGGCACCCTGTTCCTGGACGAGATCGGCGAGCTGCCGACCACGCTTCAGCCCAAGCTGCTGCGCGTGCTGGAGACCCGCGCCTTCGAGGCCGTTGGGGAGAACCGCACGCGCAGCTCGGACTTCCGGCTGGTCAGCGCCACCAACCGCGACCTGGCCGCCGCCGTCGCCGACGGTGGCTTCCGAGAGGACCTGTACTACCGTGTGGGGATCGTGCCGTTGCAGGTGCCGTCCCTGCGGGAGCGCCCCGAGGACATCCCCCTGCTGTGGGAGCACTTCACCGAGCTGCACGGCGGCCGCCCGGGCGAACCCCCCGCCGACGTGCTGGAGCGCCTGCGCGGCCGGCCCTGGCGCGGCAACGTGCGCGAGCTGAAGAACCTGAACCAGCGCGCGACCCTCCTGGCCGGCGACGGCCCCCTGGACCTGCGCGCGCTGGACGAGGCCCTGGCCATGGAGCCGACCCGGCCCTTCGCGCCGGCGGCGGGCGCGGGGCTCGGACCCGACGGCCTGCTGCACGGGCCCCTGCCCGAGGGCGGCCTCTCCCTGGTGGAGCTGGAGAAGCAGGTGGTGGCCCTGGCCCTGGCCCGCTGCGGCGGGAACAAGAGCCGGGCCGCGGACTTCCTGAGGATCCCGCGGCACGTGCTCGTGTACCGCATCCAGAAGTACGGACTGGAATCGTAGGCCGCGATCTTCCATAATCGTAGGTTCACGATTCAGCGGGCCCGCCGCCGTGCGGGCCGGGAGGTCGACGTGTCCGATCGCGTTCTCGCCACGGTCTGGAACTGGCGCGAGCCCCGGGCCGCCCGCGCGGGCGGCTCGCCGCGACGTCGCGGCCTGATCCAGGCGGCCGTGCTGCTGGCCGTGGCCGTGGTCTTCCGCTGGGGCCTGGGCCATGCCCTGCCCGCCTTGATCGCCGGCGGCCTGGCCGCCGTGGTGCTGGTGACCTCCCAGGCGATCCCCGCAGCCTTCGCCGCCATCGAGGGCTTCGGCCGCCGCCTGGGCGTCTGGGTGGGCGCGGCGCTCACCTGGCTGCTGCTGGTGCCGGTGTGGCTGCTGATCTTCGTGCCGGGCGGCCTGGCGCTGCGCCTCCAGGGCCGCGACCCCCTGCACCGCTCCCTGCGTCCGGTCCACCTGACCTACTGGATCCCGCGCCGCCGCCGCCCCGCCCGCGAGGACTACGCGCGCCAGTTCCTGGTGGAGGACCGCGAGGCCCGCCACCTGGAGCGTCCGGTGGACGCCGCGAAGCGGGAGGACGCCCGATGACCATCCTCGGCATCTCGGCCCTCTACCACGACGCCGCCGCCTGCCTGGTGCAGGACGGCCGCATCGTGGCCGCCGCCCAGGAGGAGCGCTTCACGCGCCGGAAGCACGACGCCGGCTTCCCCCTGAACGCCGTGGCCTACTGCCTGGCCGAGGCCGGCGTGCCCCGCGGCGGCGTGGACGCGGTGGTCTTCTACGACAAGCCCCTGACCAAGTTCGGACGCATCCTCAAGACCTCTTTCGCCGTGGCGCCGGCGGGGCTGCAGCCCTTCCTCATGGCCCTGCCCCAGTGGCTGCGCGGCAAGCTGTGGACCCCTGGCCAGATCGAGCGGGCCCTGGAGCAGGCCGGCGGCGGCCGGCCCGGCCGCATCCTCTTCACCGAGCACCACGAGGCCCACGCCGCCAGCGCCTTCTTCCCCAGCCCCTTCGCGTCGGCCGCGGTGCTGACCATGGACGGCGTGGGGGAGTGGACCACCACCAGCATCGGCCGCGGCCGCGGCAACGACCTGGAGCTCCTGGAGGAGATCCACTTCCCGCACAGCCTGGGCCTGCTCTATTCGGCCGTGACCTACTTCACCGGCTTCCGCGTGAATTCCGGGGAGTACAAGGTCATGGGCCTGGCGCCCTACGGGGAGCCGGTCTACGCGGACCTCATGCGCGAGCACCTGATCGACATCCGCGACGACGGCAGCTTCCGCCTCAACATGGACTACTTCGGCTACGCCGACGGCCTGACCATGACCAACGAGCGCTTCGCGACCCTCTTCGGCGGCCCGGCGCGCGCGCCGGAATCGGCGCTGACCAGGCGCGAGATGGACCTGGCCCGCTCCGTGCAGGACATCACCGAGGAGATCGTGCTGAAGATGGGCGCCCACGCCCGCAGGGCGACCGGCGAGCGCCATCTCTGCCTGGCCGGCGGCGTGGCGCTGAACTGCGTGGCCAACGGGAAGCTGCTGCGCGAGGGGATCTTCGACGACATCTGGATCCAGCCCGCCAGCGGCGACGCCGGCGGCGCCCTGGGCGCGGCCCTGCACGCCTGGCACGTGCTTGAGGGCGGCGCCCGCACGGTCGACGGCGCCCGCGACGCCATGGCCGGCGCCTACCTGGGCCCCGAGTTCCCCCAGGACGAGATCAACGCCTGGCTGGACGCCCAGGGCTATCCCTACGAGCTGGCGCCCGCCGCCGACCTGCCGGACCGCGTGGCCGCGTTCATCGAGGACCAGAAGGTTGTGGGCAACTTCCAGGGCCGGATGGAGTTCGGGCCGCGCGCCCTGGGCAACCGCTCCATCCTGGGCGACGCCCGCTCGCCGGCCATGCAGTCGGTGCTCAACCTGAAGATCAAGTACCGCGAGAGCTTCCGGCCCTTCGCGCCCAGCTGCCTGGAGGAGCGCATCTCGGACTTCTTCGAGATCGACCGCCCCTCGCCCTACATGCTGCTGGTGGCCCAGGTGCGCGCGGAGCGCTGCCTGCCCCGTCAGGGCGACGAGGCGGACCTGCCCATCATGCAGTGGGTGAACCGCCCCCGCAGCGACGTGCCGGCCATCACCCACGTGGACGACTCGGCGCGCATCCAGTCGGTGTCGCGGGAGACCAATCCGCGCTACCATGCGATCATCGAGGCCTTCGAGCGCCGCACCGGCTACGGCATCGTCATCAACACCAGCTTCAACGTGCGCGGCGAGCCCATCGTCTGCACGCCCGAGGACGCCTACCGCTGCTTCATGCGCACGGAGATGGACGTGCTGGTGCTGGGCGACGCGATCCTGCGCAAGGAGGACCAGCCGCCCCTGGACGACGACGGCGACTGGCGCGAGGAATTCCAGCTGGACTGAGTCCGGCGAGCCCCCGGGAGGGTCCGTGTTCGCACTCCGACAACTGGCGCGTCTGCTGTCCGACGTGTGGTCGTTCGCCTGGCACAACAAGGCCTGGTGGCTGGTGCCCCTGGTCCTGGTGCTGCTGGTGATCGGCGCGCTGATCGTGAGCGGCCAGGCCGTCGCCCCCTTCATCTACACGCTCTTCTAGGCGGCGGGTCCCCCGGATGCTAGGGTCCGCCCCATGAGCATGTACTGGCGCGTCCTGCGGCTCGTCCGCCCCTACCTGAAGCAGATCCTGCTTTCGATCTTCTTCATGGTGATCTACTCCGTGCTGAGCGGGGTGGGCTTCCTGATGCTCATCCCGTTCCTGGACGCCCTGTTCAAGGACGCCCCGCCCGACGCCGCCCAGGCCGCGGCCGCCGCCGCCGAGGGCTTCTCCCTGGAGGCGCTGCGCGACCAGCTGCTGGCCTGGCTGAGCGGGCTGCTCATGCAGGGTACGCGCGAGGAGGCCCTGCGCCGCATCGTGCTGGTGTTCTTCGGGCTGGTGCTGGTGCGCAACATCGCCGGCTACGTGCAGTTCCTGTTCACGGACTACGTGCAGCTCAGCTTCATCCGGGACCTGCGCGAGCGTCTCTTCGAGAAGTTCACCGAGCTGCCCCTGAGCTACTACCACCGCCACCGCGCCGGCGAGCTCATGAGCCGCGCCACCAACGACGTGCTGGTGATGAACCGCTGCGTCAACATGAGCTTCACCAACCTGTCGCGCGACCCGCTGCTGATCGTGATGTACCTGGGCACGGCGCTGCTGATGAGCTGGCGCCTCACGCTCATCGCCCTGGTGCTGCTGCCGGTGAGCCTGGGCATCATCCTGGCCCTGGGCCGGCTCCTGCGGCGCTACTCGCGGCGGCAGCAGGAGGCCATGGCCGTGCTCACGGCCCGGCTGCAGGAGACCATCACCTCCATCCGCGTGATCAAGGCCTTCTCGGGCGAGGCGCGGGAGAACGCGAGCTTCCGCGTGGAGTCGCGGCGGCTGTGGCGGGCGGTGCTGAAGATGGCGCGCTTCCAGCGCCTCAGCTCGCCGCTGACCGAGCAGCTCTCCATGCTGGTGGGGCTGTTCATCCTCTGGTACGGCGGGCGGCAGGTGCTGGCGGGGGATTCGCTGCCGCCGTCGGCCTTCATCACCTTTCTCTTCGCGATCTTCTCGCTGGGCAAGCCCATCAAGGAGCTCAGCCTGATCAACGGCGCGATCCAGGAGGGCATGGCCGCGGCCGAGCGCTTCTTCGAGGTGATCGACCACCCGCTGGAGATCGAGGAGCGGCCCGGGGCCGAGGCCCTGGTCGACGTGAAGGGGCGCGTGGAGTTCCGCGGCGTGCGCTTCGCCTACGACGAGGCCGACGGGGAGGTGCTGCGCGGCATCGACCTGACGGCGGAGCCCGGCACCAGCGTGGCCCTGGTGGGACCCAGCGGGGCGGGCAAGTCCACCCTGGTGGACCTGATCCCCCGCTTCTACGACCCCGTCGCCGGCGCCGTGCTGCTGGACGGCCGCGACCTGCGCGACCTCACCCTGGCCTCGCTGCGCGCCGCGGTGGGCGTGGTGACCCAGGACGTGATCCTGTTCAACGACACCGTGCTCGCGAACATCGCCTACGGCCGGCCCGACGCGCGCCGCGAGGAGATCGAGGCCGCCGCCCGCGCCGCCAACGCCGACGAGTTCATCCGCCGCCTGCCCCAGGGCTACGACACGGTCATCGGCGACCGCGGCCTCAAGCTGTCCGGCGGGCAGCGCCAGCGCCTGAGCATCGCCCGCGCCATCCTGAGCAACCCGCCGGTGATGATCCTGGACGAGGCCACCAGCGCCCTGGACACGGAGAGCGAGCAGCTGGTGCAGGAGGCCATCGACCGCCTGATGAGCGAGCGCACCACCTTCGTCATCGCCCACCGCCTGTCCACCATCCAGAACGTGGACCGCATCTGCGTGCTGGACGAGGGCCGCATCGTCCAGACCGGCACCCACGCCGAACTGCTGGCGGCCGGCGGCCTCTACGGACGCCTGCACGAGCTCCAGTTCCGGGGCTGATTTTTTCCTCCGCACCCCGCAACCCGGACCCGAACCCTCCGTAGAAGCACCCATGCCCGCCCGACGCCCGGGCGCGGAACCCGTCCCCGGAGGAACGCCATGACCATCCGCAAGCGACTCGCCACCCTGCTGCTGGCCGCCCTGGCCGTGACGGCCCTGGCCCTGCCGGCCGCCGCCAAGGACCGCACCGTGACCATCATCGACGACGACGGCGTGACCTACCGCTGCACCTACGTGGACGGCCAGTTCCTGCGCGTGGTCAACCAGGACACGGGCGAGCAGGTCCTGGACTTCGACATGGACGAGGTGGAGGAGGCCGTGGAGGAGGCCATGGAGGGCGTCCAGGAGGCTCTGGAAGCGCTGGAGGGCCTGGATTTCGACTTCCGTTTCGGCGATGACAACCACGTCCGCTTCGAGATGGGCGATGAACGCGTCTTCGTGGATTTCGACGGGATCATGGAATCCGTCATGAGCGTCCTTGAGGATCTGGACGAATCGGAGATCCACGTGAACGACTTCCACTGGGACTCCGACCACGACGACCACGACCACGATCACGAGGCCGCCGCGCTCAAGGACGAGCTCCGCGAGCTGCGCGACGAGGTGCGCCGCCTGAAGCGTGAGCTGCGCGACTCCGACCGCCGCAGCCGCCACTAGAATTCCGCAGACGCCGCCGGTTGGCGAGGCCGCCGTCTTCCCTTCGGGGGAGGCGGCGGCTATTTTGATGCGCTGTATTCAGCTATGATGAAGATGCGATATCGAAATGTCGTAGCTTTAATAATACCAACCAAGTTGGTATTGTACGTTAAAAATTAAACTGGATGTTGCGGTCTTCAACGTCTATGATTTCCACAGTTGTCGAACCCGCTCCCTGCCAAGGAGGAGGACCCGATGTCCACCAACGCGATCTTGTTCGACCAGACCCTCTGCATCGGATGCAAGGCCTGCGAACAGGCATGCCAGGCCGAGCACGATCAGCCGGCGCACACGGCGACGCAGCTCGATCAGGATTCCTACACCTGGGTCGAGGACCTGGGTGACGACCGCTACACCCGACACCTCTGCATGAGCTGCAAGCACCCCACCTGCGTGTCGGTGTGCCCGGTGGCCGCGCTGGTGAAGCACGAGGAGGGTCCCGTCACCTGGGATGCGGCGCGGTGCATCGGCTGCCGCTACTGCATGATGGCCTGCCCGTTCACCATCCCCACCTACGAGTGGCATTCGGTCAACCCGCGCATCCGCAAGTGCGACATGTGCGTGCACCGCGTGACGAAGGGGCTGCCCACGGCCTGCGCCAGCATCTGCCCCACGGGCGCCACCAACTTCGGCGACCGCGACGCCATGCTGGCGGAGGCGCACCGGCGCCTGGAGGCGGATCCGGACAAGTACGCGGGTTCCGTCTACGGCGAGATCGAGGCCGGCGGCACGTGTGTGCTCATGCTCCTGTCCTCGGATCCCGCGGCGGCCAACCTGCCGGCCACGGTTCCGCACGAGGAGCTGCCGGAGCTCACCTGGAACGTGCTGGAGAAGCTGCCCCAGATCATCCCGGTGTGGGGCGTCTTCCTGGGCGGCATGTCCTGGCTGACCAGCCGCAAGAACGAGATCGCGCACAAGGAGAACGACAGGGGGAACGGACATGAGTGAACGTCGTCTGCCCAAGCTCCACTTCTGGTCCACGGTCGCGGGCCTGATCTTCGTGGGCTTCCTGGTGATGCTGTTCCGCCGCTTCACCATGGGCCTGGGAGCCATCTCCAACCTGTCCAACGAGATGCCCTGGGGCCTGTGGATCGGGTTCGACCTGCTCTGCGGCGTGGCCCTGGCCGCGGGCGGCTTCACCGTCACCGCAGTGGTCTACATCTTCCACCTGGAGAACTACAAGCCCATCGTGAGGCCCACGGTGCTCACGGCGTTCCTGGGCTATCTGCTGGTGATCTTCGCCCTGCTCATCGATCTGGGCCGGCCCTGGAACATCTGGCACCCCCTGGTCTTCTGGAACCCCCACTCGGTGATGTTCGAGGTGGGCTGGTGCGTGATGCTCTACAGCACGGTGCTGTTCCTGGAGTTCCTGCCGCTGGTGCTGGAGCGCCTGGGGTACAACCGGCAGGTGCATTTCATGCACAAGTACCTCACGCCGGTGCTGGTGATCATGGGCGTGCTGCTCTCCACCATGCACCAGAGCTCCCTGGGCACGCTGTACGTGATCGCACCCAGCAAGCTGCACCCGCTGTGGTACTCGCCCATCCTGCCCGTGCACTTCTTCGTGTCGGCCATCGCCCTGGGTCTGGCCATGACCAACGTGGAGTCGTTCCTGTCGCTGCGCGCCTTCGGCAAGCGGCTGGAGCCGCACCTGTTGCGTGGAATCGGCCGCGCCACGGCGGTGATGCTGCTGCTCACCTTCGTGATCCGGCTCGAGGACCTCATCGTGCACGACAAGCTGGGCATGGCCTTCGCCTTCGACACGGCGTCGTGGTTCTTCCTGGCGGAGATCGGGCTGGGCGTGCTGCTGCCCATGATCCTGCTCTTCAATCCCCGGGTCCGGCAGCGGCCCGCGGCGCTGGTGGGCACCCAGTTCCTGGTGGTGCTGGGCTTCATGTTCGGCCGCATGAACGTGGCGGTGACAGCCTTCCAGCTCGGCACGGGCGTGGAGTACCGCCCCCACTGGATGGAGTTCCTGGTCTCCATCGGTGTGATCGTGCTGGGATTCAAGGCGTTCTCGCTGGCCGTGCGCTACCTGCCGGTCTTCGAAGAGGGGCCCATGCCCGACGCCAAGCCGGTGGATCCGTTCCTGGACCCCACCTTGCGCGGAAGGGCCTGACAGCGGAGGGAGGCGCGCCGTGAGGATGTCCGTCGCCGGTAAGATGACCCTCGTGACCGGACTGCTGCTGACCGTGGTGTTCCTGGCCACGGGCCTGGTCAACGTGGCCCTGCAGCGGCGCGCCACCACCGCCATCCTGCACCAGAACGCCGTGCGTCTGACCGAGACCACGCTCGGCGCCCTGCGGGACGGGATGCTGGCCAACGACACCGACCGCATCCGTGGCACCATCGCCACCCTGAGCCTGGAGCGGGAGATCCAGCGCATCCGCATCATCGATCCCGAAGGCGACGTGGCCTACTCCACCTTCGCCCACGAGGTGGGGCAGGGCTGCGGCACCGAGCGCACCGTGTGCGCGAGCTGCCACGACGACGTGTCCGAGCTCACGCCCATCCCGACGCACGAGATGGTGCGGGAGCATGCGCTGGACGGGCTGCCGGTGCTGAGCCTGTCCGTGCCCATCGTGAACGACCCGAGCTGCTTCACGGCGGCGTGCCACGTGCATCCCGCCGAGGAGTCGGTGCTGGGCGTCATGAGCGTGGACCTGTCCCTGGCGTCGTACCGGACCATGATCCGCGGCAGCGCCAGGGAGCTGCTCCTGTCCAGCCTGGTGGGCATGCTCCTGGCGTTGGTGGTCACGGCCATGGCGGCGCGGCGCATCGTCTCCCGGCCCATCAACGAGCTCATCGAGGGGACGCGGCAGCTCGCCCGCGGCGATCTCTCCGTGCGCGTGCACGCCAACGGCAACGACGAGGTGGGCCTGCTGGGGAGCACCTTCAACCAGCTCGCCATGGAGCTGCAGCAGGCCCGTCATGAGCTGCTGGAGTGGGGGCGCACGCTGGAGACGCGGGTGGAGCGCAAGACCCAGGAGCTCAGCCAGGCCCGCGACCAGATGATGCAGGTGGACAAGATGGC
>ERZ795053.1540-NODE-1540-length-29208-cov-10.455082_pt1 | contig 29208 bp, 26 predicted proteins | sample MGYA00375137_ERZ795053 | MGnify/ENA primary metagenome ERZ795053 (study PRJEB30182, sample SAMN05720284) | activated sludge metagenome | isolation source: Anaerobic digester | place: Hong Kong | collected 2014-12-17 ...
CCCCAGTGATGAAATTGTTGTGAATTATCCCTCCCCTGCAAGTGAAACCAATAATGTAACATTAACATATTACGATTACAGTGATACGGGACTTAAAATGAAGATTGAACTTGATGGAAATCAGGTTTTCTATGCTTCAGTGAGTTTAGATAACAACGTTTATACTTATGTAGTAGAGTTGGGGGCTTATAAACTTGTAAGGGTTATGACATATACAGAAACCGAAACTATAAGTTCGTATGCTATAAAAGGTTCCGATAATTTGGAATTGCTAAAGAGTGATGTAACGGTATATAAACATACCATAAGCCTTGATGCTTCTTCGACTCAAACAGGCGGCTACGTAAAAGTTGAGGCAAAGCAAATCATTAAATCGTTGGAATTAAGAGTAAAGGTAAGTTTTACTGCAAATGATATGCAAAACACTAATTTTGATATTAATGATGCGATAAAAGTTTCGTTATATACTACCTCAGGCGAAAAAATTGGAGACTTTAAATTTGAGTATGATTCAGACGAAACCCTTCTCGTTTACATAGTATTTAGTAACGGGGATAAGGATTTAATTAAAAAAGTAATGCCAAATTTATATGATTTTGAGCAAGGCCTTTTTGATGAATTTGATTTGCTTGACATGAAGTAGAAATTGTTATTAAAAGAAAAAGGCTGCCTTTAAGCAGCCTTTTTTTTGACATCCCTCTCTTTTTTTAGTATCTTATATAAAAATTTTAGACTATGGATGACAAGTTAATAGACATTGCTACAGACAGTTATTCTAAGGCTGTTGTGTTAAAAAGTTTTCTTGAATCGAATGGGATAGAATGTTTTCTTAAAAATGTTAATATTATTCAGGGAGCTGTATCCGAGGGAGTTAAAGTGCAAATAAGCGAAGCCGATGTTCCTAGGGCGTTGCAATTACTAACGGAGATGAATAAAAAGGAGGATACGCAAAAATTTGAACAGCATTTAAGAAAAATTCTTGTTCCTATTGATTTTTCGGTTCCTTCGGAAAATGCGGCTCGATTTGCTGTTATGCTTGCTGCAAAGTATAATGCAGAGGTTAAATTGTTGCATGTTTTTAATTCTCCTGTAGTAGATATGATTCCTTTTTCCGATATGTCTAGTATTCAGGTAGATTTTGATATAAACTACCACGTGCTTTACAAAACGGCAAAGCAGCGTTTAATTAAATTTACCAATAATATAAAAGAGTTTGCTAATCATATGGGATTGGCAAATTTATCTATTGGATACACGTTACGTGAGGGATATGCTGCTTATGGAATTATTGAAGTTAGCCAAAGGTATAAGCCTGGTATAATTGTGATGGGAACAAAGGGCGAGGGCTTTAAAAATACCGAATTGGTAGGAAGTGTTGCCAGCGATGTATCAAAGGAAACACATTTGCCATTGTTGGTTATTCCGGAAAAAGCCGTACTTAAAGGTGTTGATGAAGTTAAGAAAGTGCTTTATGCTACAAACTTCGACGATAGCGATTATCGTTCAATACGAAAGTTGATTAGGATTCTTGCTCCATTTAATATTGAGTTGTATTGTGTTAGCGTGTCGGAGAAAAAGCCAACCGATACAGCGAATGCTCTTATGGAAAACTTGAAAAGTTACTTAGGGAATGTTAATCCGAAATTAAAGGTTTCCTGCTCTTTCCTTGAAGGAAAGGATGTGGTCCAAACTTTTTTGGATTTTGTTAAAACCAATCAGATAAATTTGGTCGCGTTGACGTCAATTAAAAGAAGCCTTATTTATAAGTTATTAAATCCCGTTTTATCAACACAAATGCTTTACAAATCAGAGGTTCCATTGCTTTTGTTTCGCGATTAGTAATAAAAAAAGTCGTATGTAAATACGACTTTTTTTATTTGATTAAGAATCGGATTATTCAGTTTCCATATTATGGAATACGTTGGTAACATCCTCGTCTTCCTCGATTCTTTCAATAAGTTTTTCAATTTCGGTTTGTTGATCTAAGGATACGGTTTTTGTATCATTAGGAATCCGTTCGAATTGGAAATTTAAGATGTTTAATCCTTTTTCTTCCAGAAAACGTTGAATTGGTCCAAACTGTGTAAAATCTGCAAATATTATAATATTGTCATCTTCAGCAAACACTTCTTCTACTCCAAAATCTATGAGTTCGAGTTCAAGTTCATCCAATGGTATTGATTTGTTGTTTTCGATTCTAAAGGAGCATTTACGTTCAAAAATAAAATCGAGCATTCCCATCGTTCCCAACGATCCTCCAAACTTATTAAAGTAGCTGCGAATATTTGCAACTGTTCGGGTAGGGTTGTCCGTAGCAGTTTCTACTAAAATGGCAATACCGTTAGGTCCGTAACCTTCGTAAACCACTTCTTTATAATCCTTTGTATCCTTATCCGTAGCCCTTTTTATTGCCCTTTCTATGTTATCCTTGGGCATATTTTCGGATTTGGCATTTTGGATTAAAAGCCTTAGTTTCGGATTCATGTTGGGGTCGGAACCACCTGCTTTTACTACCATGGTAATTTCTTTTCCCAAACGGGTGAAAACCCGTGCCATATTTCCCCAGCGCTTTAGTTTACGTGCTTTACGGTATTCGAACGCTCTTCCCATACATTAATAAATTTTGGGTGCAAACGTACACTTTTTACGCTTTTTTAGCAAGAGAAATTTTTGCAGAAATTATAAATAAGCCTATTTTTGATGGTGTATGCCTTTTTAATATGATATTATGATTAGATGTAAAGACGTTATAAATAAAATTCATAAGCATGAAATCGAGAAGTGATTTAACTCAACGTGAAATAGATCAAATACTTAATAAGTGCAATGTGTGCAACGTTGCTATGGTTGATAACGAAGGAGATCCATACGTTCTCCCCTTTAATTTTGGTTATAATGAAGGGAGTATATACATTCATTCTGGTCCAGAAGGTAAGAAAATTGATATATGGAATAAAAATTCGAAAGTTTGTATGTCGTTTAGTACCGATTATGAACTAAAGCATCAAAGTCCCAATGTTGCCTGCTCGTATTCGATGCGTTATAGGAGTGTGCTTGTATATGGTAGCGTTGACGAAATTAAGAATTTAGATGAAAAGAAGAAGGTTTTAAATATTATTATGCAGAAGTACACTGGTAGAAACGATTTTGAATACAATGAGCCTGCTCTTAAAAATGTGAAAGTGTTTGTTGTTGTTCCCTATAAGATAGAAGCAAGAGCATACGGGTATTAATTTGTTATTTTTTCAATAAAAGTGCATATACTTTAAAAAATACTTTATATTTATTGTGAAGTTATTATAATGCTGATTATGGCAAAGGTAAGAGATCTTAAAAAGGATATTAAATACATGGTAAAGCAATTCTTAAACGAGTGCTATACCCAGTTGTCTTTTGCACCTGGGTTAAACCAAGAGAATATTCTTGATGTTATAGCAGATGTTTTAGAATTGCAGAAAAAGATGCTTTCTCAACTTTCTCGTAAAGATTATTCCAGAGGGGAAAAGGTAAAGATTAACTACAAGGCAATAGCCAACGATTTTTATAATAAAATTTTGGAACTTACGGAACGGCTACATTCCATTGATGACTAATTAAGGACGATATTTTTTTAAATCTTTAGATAGTAATTTGCTACTTCCATTTGTAACGTTGTTTAACAATTCGTGAAATTTTGGCCCGTGGTTTTTAATAAGGGTATGGCATAGTTCATGCAAAATTATGTAATCAACCAAGTAAGTCGGTAATTTCATTAGATACATACTCAGGCTAATATTGTTTTTCGAAGAACAGCTACCCCAGCGTGTTTTTGCTTTTCTTACGGAAACTTTTTGATAATGAAATCCGTGCTTTTCAGCAAGTTGTTTTACCTTTTCGGGTAGTATCAACTTTGCTTCTCTTTTCCAAACGGAATCCCGGGCGTTTATAATTAGTGTATTAATCGTTTCTGGATTTTTTGTTGAAGAGGGTATTTTTAGGTTGGCTTCATCGTTAGTGAATGTTAGGGTAGGTTTGGAAATTTTATCGTTGAGTGTGGTTCTTAGTGTAAATAGTTGAGTGGTAATAGTTGTGTTTATATCGAAAAATTCTTTACCGATTTCTATTCCTTCTTTTTTTTGAATTATCCAATCTTTCTTCGAGAGTACAAAGTCCTCTGCAATTTTAAATGATAAATTGTACGGAATGGTAACACTTACCTCTCCTGTTTGCTTTACTCTAATTGTAAGCCTTCGTGCTCTTGGATTTCTTTTATATTTAATGTTTCCAATAGAAACATAGCGTACTACAGTAGAAGACGCAGTGTTACGAACTTTCATTTAAAATTGCTCAAAAATTATTTTTGCATTATCCATATACCTTTAAAGTTCGAAGAGTAGCGAGTTTTTTCTCTTTCTGCTTGTTCTCTGGACGATAATGCAGCAATGGAAACTGAAAAAAGGTTGTTTTTGCGTTTTATTACGTATGCTTTGTATCCTTGGCGCTCTAATTTTTTTACTAAGTTGTTGGCATTTACTTGATTGCTAAAACTTCCAACAATGAGGTGGTACTTTTTTATTTCGAAATTAACTTGTTTGTTAGGAGCCTTTAATTCCTTTTCTATTAGATCTTCAGCCGAAATATTTTTGGATGTTTCCTCTACTTTTGTTGGTTTACCTTGGGATTCAATTGAGTCTGCCGCTTGTTTAAAATTGCTAGGCATATCAATATTTGTAGAACTGGATGAGTCAGCCGAAAGGCTTACTTTCGAATTCTCCAAAAAGTTGTCATCGCTTGTGTCGATAGAGGGAGTGTTTACCAAAACTCGAATGATGTAGGCTGCCAAAACAGCGACACAAATTGAAATTACTACAAATGAAGCAATAATGGTAATTCGTTTTCCTACGTGTTTTTTGTTTTTTGTAGTAAGATTCTTTTTACTCATATCCGGTTGATTGTTACCGTTGGCTGAATTTGTGGCGCATTCTTCTTCACTATCTGGAGTTTCGTCAATAAACTCCATAGCGTTTCCGTCAATTTCGTCATTAGGTGTATCCGAACTTATATCCTCACTCTGCAAACGGTTTTGTTCCTTTGCATCCTCTTTTTCACTGGTATCTGAACTAACGATGTCGTGATTTTGTTTGGTAGAGTTTTCAACGTTATTCGTTTCGTTTGTTTTATTGGAAATTTTGTCCGACAGATAGATTGACCCTTTTTTGTCTTGAACAAGGTAGCCTATGCCTGAAAGTTCCAGATATGATTTTTTTGCTATTTTTTCTTTGACAGATATAATGAATTCTTCGATTTTTTTGTTGGCCTCAAGTTTGCTGATTCCAAATTGTTTTACAATTAGCTCTTCGAATTTGCCATCATTATATTTTAGGAATGGGCTAAAGGTTATGCTTACTTTACCATTTTCTGTTGATTCTTTGTGCAAAAAAGCGCCAAATCCAGGAATTATTAATCTGGCTTCGTTCTTAATGGTTTCTACAACGAAATTTAGATCCATACCTTACAAGTAAAATGTTACCGTAAAGGTACTTATTTTAATCATAATCAATATAAAACCTCTGAATGTTTTAAAAAGCAAACAGCACGGTTATTTGATAAACGAAATTCTTCTGCTAATTTTTAACAGGTAGAACTTTATTTATGGCATCCCTTATTCTATCGACAGAGTAGGGTTTTGTTAGTAAGTAATCGAAACCTACATTTTTAAAGTCATCGAAAAAGGTAGCGGGATTATGAGCCGTTAACGCAATAATTGGGGTGAACTTTAACGGCGATGGTAAATCCTCGCGGATGTGTTTTGTCGCTTCAAGTCCGTTCATAACGGGCATTTCAATATCCATTAGGACAACGTCGATGCTGTTATCCTTTTGAAGTTTTTCAATGGCCTCTTTACCATTTTGTGCTTCTACACATGAGTCGCACACATTTTTTAAAATTTCCATAAGGAGCAGTCGATTAACAAGAATATCATCGACAATCAAAACTCTAGTCATAGTAAAATGCTTTTTAGCCTAATCGGCTTAATGTTTTTAAAATATCGTAGCTAATTACCTTGATAAACTTTTTATCCATTTCAATAATTTTATCATGCTTAAACTCGGAAAGTGTGCGGATTAAACTTTCCTTTGTTGTGCCGCATAGTTCTGCAAGTTCAAGTCGAGTAAGGGGAATTCTGAATTGGGGTGCATTAAAGAGCTGTTCGGAAAAGTACAGTATTAAATCGGCCACTCTTCCGGGTAGTTGTTTGTGTAGCAATCCTGTTATACGGTTAATGTTAAAAATGGTATTATAGCTTATAAGTTTTGCCGTTTCAGTTGCAAAACGGGCATTGCTTTCCATTACTTGTATAAAGGTGTCGATGTTTATGAAAACAACCTTTGATTGTTCGATGGCGGTAACTGTAAAATTTATGGAGTTAGAGTCGAACAGCGATACTAATCCGGCAAATTTTCCATCATTGTCAAGCTTAATAATTATATGCTTATCCTTTCGGAGTTCTCGTGATATTTTTACCAATCCGTGTTGAAGGTATATTATGTTGTTCGATTTAGAACCCTGCTTAATTATTGTTTCCTTTTTGTTAAATTCAACAATACTAATGCTTTGAATAAATAGCGCTTTTTCCTGTTTACTTAAGATGCAGTTTACAGGCATTTGACAGTTCTCGAATATGTTGTCAAAATCAATCATTTAAGGAGAACTAATGATGGTTCTGTTATAATTGTTTAGCTTTTTAAATTTATACCTTATTTCATATTTATCAAACACGATATTAAAAAAGATGATTTAAATCATTTAAAATATACGGTTAATCTCATTGTAATCCGTAAAGAATTAAAGTTTTATCAAACTATATTTGTTATAAAATAGGACGGGCGAAATATTTAGTTCGTTTTTATGCTTCAAAAAATATATGGGGAGTTATGAATAGTAGGTTTATTTTAATTGTTGATGATTCGGTTACTAATCAGGTTTTTTTAGATGCGCTTCTAAAAGAGGAGGGGTACCGAACCAAAACTGCTGGTAATGCAGTTGAAGCCTTTGATATTCTTAAAAACGATGTTCCTCAGTTAATTCTTCTCGACTTGCTTATGCCCCGAAAAAATGGGTTTGAGTTACTGTCAGAAATAAAGGAAAATGATAGGCTAAAGAATATTCCCGTTATTGTTGTTTCGGCTGTTGACGAGGTTGCCTATAAAGAACGATGCTACAGCATGGGGGTAGATGATTTTTTTGTAAAACCTATTGATATAGAAGCGTTTTTAAGGACTGTTGCAAAATATACTAATTTGAACCAAAAGTAATCAGGCTAATTATGATAGGAAATAGGCAAAGTATTAATAATTATTTGGCACAAGTTGATTTGAAAATAGTGGAACTTCTTGAATGTGCTTCCAACGATTTTTTGAGCCTTAACGAGGATTTTAAACAACTTTACAAATTTGCCACTACCATATCGGAGAATGCCGAACATATATTCAAGTTACTAACCGACGACGAATTGAATAGTGCTATCGAAATTTTAGATAAGCATTTTATTGATATATCAAAAGCGTACTTAACCTTTAATAGAAATGTCGAGCATAATATAAAGGTAATTAAGGGAAATATTGCCTTAATAAGTAACATCAAATTTCACTCGAAAAATATTAACCAAAACCTGCTTACCATTAAGTTTTTAATTGCGAATCTAAAGTTGTCGCAACTTAAAACTACATTGGATGTAAAAGAAATTACGGATACGTTAAGGTTGTTCAACAGCATTGTAAATAGGTTAAAAATTTTTGAGTTAGATTTTGGCAATCTATTAAACGAAGCGCAACGAAAGCAGCGTGTTGCGGTAGGACAGTTAAACAAATATTTGTCGGAATTATCGCAAAATTTCAACTTTGCCTTGGAACGGTTACACCTGTTAATAATATCCCATTCGGAGAAGCAGCAGGAAATAAAGCGCAGACTCCCGGTTTTAAGGGAAAATAGCGAATCAATATCGGAGAGCACTTCGAAAATCATTACTAACTTACAGTACCACGATATTATTCGACAAAAAATAGAACACGTACAGGTTTCGCATAAAGAAATTCTCAATAGTATCGAAAATATTGATATTGGGGATGATAGTACTATTAAAGAATACCATAGTAAGTTAAGGAATATGGCCAACATTCAGTCGGCATTGTTGGTAAGGGCTAACAAGGAGTATCAAAAGGCGATTGAAGAAATAACCCAAATGTTTCGCGATTCTAATAATAGAACGCGTGAGATTGTTTCGTTATATACCGATTTAATAAGGATTCAAGGCGATGAAAGCACCAGTAGCGTTACAAATTTAAGTGACGATTTTAATGGGCTAATAATCCCTCTTAAGTCAACAGCAATACTTAGCGATAAAACAAAAAGAGAATTTGTAACACTTTTCGACTTAACAAACGATTTGTTGAATAGCATTGATTGTGACGAAAAACAGAAACTTTATGACGATTTGTTTAACACAACACAACGGCTAAACGACTTTTTAATATCATTCGAAGGTGAAAGAGCAATTATAGGGCAAATTCAAGATGTAAGTAGAGATCTCGAAAAATCTGTTCAGTACTTGCAGACATTAGCGTTTGAGTTAAAGCAAAATCAGCGAAATTTGATTAATACAGAGGTTGATGTATCATTTGATTTAAAATCGAGCGTGAACGAAATTGTTGATGGAATAGCATCTATCATGGAGAAACTTTTGGCAACCGAGGAGGAGGAAAATCAACTGCTAGAGACAAATTTAGCGCTTAGCCACGATATGATGAAAGTATCAACATCGTCGTCAAGCAGAATTAAATATTACGATTTATTCGAAAAGCGAATTATAGAAGTAATTCAAATACTGAACAATATTTTTAGAGAAGTAAGCGGCGAAAGCGAATTTGTAGCCGACGAAGCGGAACTCGAGTTTATGAAAAGGTTTTATACCATGAATTCCGAGCACGAAATTCACGATAATTTGCTTAATAACGAAGAGGTCGATAACGATACTAAGGGAAATGTTGATGACGAATCGATAAGCGATGTAGAGTTTTTTTAAACCAGATTACAGTTAACCTGAAAAATATGCAAAAGAATTATTCTATTAAGAAAGAAAACAAGGGGAATATAATACATGTTACCCTTGGAGGCGATTTAACCCTTAACAATATTAAAAAGTTAAAGGATGAATTTTTGACGTTGTTAAACGCCGGAAAATCAGTTAAGGTAAAAATCGCAAATGTCGAAAACATTGACCTTGGATTTATTCAACTTTTTCAATCATTTATTTGGACGGCAAAACAAAGTTCAACAGATATTCAGTTTACCTTGGATTTAAACGACCAGCAAAACATACTGTTAAGTAATGCTGGGATAACATTAAAGAATTAACCTGAAACCTAAATAAATTATGGCGAAAACAATCCTAATTGTTGATGATTCTGAAAGTATTCGGGAAGTAGTCAATTTTACCCTGCAAAACGAAGGTTACGATGTTTTGATAGGTGTAGATGGTAAAGATGCTCTGAAATATTTGGATGGAAGGGCAATAGATTTAATTATTACGGACTTGCACATGCCCGAAATGGATGGCATAGAGTTAATTAAAAATGTCCGGAGAATGGGAACTTATGAGCGAATTCCAATACTGTTTCTTACCACGGAATCGCAAACTGCAAAAAAAATAGAGGCTAAGGAAGCCGGTGCTACAGGCTGGATTATTAAACCTTTTGTTCCTGCAAAATTAATAGCTGCAATAAATAAAGTGATTAGATAATGGATAGCTTTAAGAAGAAATTTGTTGAAGAGGCCATGGAGTTAATCGACAAACTCGAAGGTGCTCTGCTAGATTTAGAAAAGAACCCACAAGATGCAGATATAATTCAGCAGGTTTTCAGAATTATGCATACCCTGAAAGGGAACAGCAGCATGTTTGGTTTTGATCTTATCGATCGCTTTACACATAATTTGGAAACCATATACGACCGTATTCGGAATGGGGAACTTTCTGTTAATAGCGAAATACTTAACGTTACATTTGCCTCTGTTGACCATTTAAAAGAGTTGCTTAACGAGGACAACTATAACGATCCCGATTTTCAAACCGTGCATAACGGGCTAATGCTTCAGATTAATTCACTTATAAATAAGGATGATTCGGAAAAACAGGATAAGGTTGAAGGGCAAGAAGCAAAGGAAGAAAAGAAACCAGTAGCACCAGCACAACGCGCTACATATTACGTTCTTTTTGAACCCAGCAATGGTATATTTAGTAATGGCACAAATCCTTTGTACCTTATGGATGAGTTATATTCGCTAGGAAAGGTATATAATTTTTGTCATTTCAATAGATTACCCTCTTTGCAGAGCATTGACCCGGAGTTATGCTATGCTTATTGGGAAACAATTTTAAGTACCGATAAGGACATTAACGACATAAACGATGTATTCATTTTTGTAGAATCTGATGCAAAGTTGGAAATTCAGAAGATTAGTGATATTGATTTGACGGAAGATAAAGAATTTGTTGAAGAGGTTAAAAAATTAGCAAAAGTCCAAAAGGACATTGGCTTAGTTACTGCGCAACGTATTGCAAATCAAGCATCGGCTAGGTTGAATAAGAAAAAAACAGAAGTTATAGTTAAAGAGCGAATAGGATTTAAGGACAAGTCTGCATCGAGCATTCGTGTGTCGTCCGATAAACTGGACAGTCTGATGAATTTAGTTTCGGAGTTGGTTACTACTCAGGCACGGTTGAGTTTGTTTTCCGAACAGGTTAATGTTCCGGGATTAGTTCCGATTGTCGAGAATGTACAAAAGTTATCGCGGCAACTTCGCGATATAGCATTTAGCATAGTGCTTATTCCTATCGAAAATTTATTTGGACGTTTCCAGCGGTTAGTTCGGGATTTATCTATTGAATTAAAAAAGGAAGTGGAATTTATTACCGAAGGAGCCGACACGGAGTTAGATAAAACTATTATTGAAAATCTTTCGGATCCTTTAATGCACATACTTCGCAACAGTATGGATCATGGCATTGAGGAAGCCGGCATTAGGCTTGCTGCAGGTAAACCTACCAAAGGAAAAATTGTTCTGAAAGCGTTTTATTCAGGGGCAAATGTAATAATTCAAGTAACCGACGACGGAGCTGGTATCGATCCTGATTTGATTAGGGAAAAGGCTATTCAAAAAGGCATAATTTCACCTGAAAAGAAGTTAACTAAGAAAGAAACGCTGGAGTTAATCTTTTTACCGGGCTTTTCGACGGCTAAAAAAGTTACCGATGTTTCGGGTCGTGGTGTGGGAATGGACGTTGTAAAAAAGAAAATATCGAATATTAGGGGCGAAGTTGATGTAGAATCGAATGTGGGAGAAGGCACTACCATTACCATTAAGTTGCCTTTAACTTTATCGATAATCGATGGCCTTTTGGTAAGCATCGATAGTTCGCCTTACGTTATTCCTCTTGCTGCAATAGATAAAATATATGCTGTAGAGAAAAAGCAGATTTACGATACCTTTAATAATTTGGTTACGCTCGACGGAAATCAAATTCCGTTTTTCAGCCTTCGAAAAGAGTTTAACCTAAGTCAGAGTACCAATGACTTAGAGCAAGCAGTGGTAGTTAACTTTGCCGATAATAGGGTGGCTTTGGTAGTTGACCATGTTATAGGAGAGTATCAGGCAGTTTTGAAGCCTCTGGGACGGCACTATAAGAATCATGATATATTCTCGGGTGCAACAATTTTGGGCGACGGAACGGTTGCTTTGGTTATGGATACAAACAAAATTATCAAGGATTTTTCGGGAGTGAAACACCTGTTTACTAAAAAAGAAAAATAGAACTTAAAAAATAACGAGTTATGGAAACTACAAATAAAAACAGTCTTAATTCATACTTGACATTTAAACTTGGCGACGAAGAATTTGCCGCACATGTTAGCAAGGTGCTTAACATTTTAGAAATGGTTAAAATTACGCAGGTTCCAAAGGCTCCTACTTACTTAAAAGGAGTAATTAACCTTCGTGGTGCAGTATTGCCGGTTATAGATGCCCGTATTAAGTTTGGCATGGACGAGGCTGAATATACAAACAATACCTGCATAATTGTAATGGATATCGATTTTGATGGAGAATCCGTTCATGTTGGAGCTATTGTCGATTCTGTACAAGCTGTGTTGGAAATTGATAATTCGCAAATTATGCCACTACCAACATTGGGCAGTCGTTATAAATCGGAATTTATAGTGGGAATGGCAAAGGTTGACGAAAAGTTTATTATCGTTCTAAATATGGATGCGGTTTTTTCCGTGGACGAAATTACTGAATTACAAACACAAAACATTAAGGAAGAAGAAGCTGAAGAGACTTCCAGCAAGTAGTTGGTTGCAAATTTGTATGCTATTTTCAATTCATGGCCGAATTAAATTTAAACGATATATATAGGCAACAGCTTTCTGATGCGGAATTCAAAAAGTTGAGTTCTTTTATTTATAATGAATGTGGAATAAAGTTGCCGCCTATTAAGCGGGTAATGCTGCAATGTAGGCTTCAGAAACGGTTGCGGCATTTACAGCTAGGCACTTTTAAGGATTATATCGATTACTTGTTTAATTCGAATGGGGGTAATACCGAAATAATCCACATGCTTGATGTGGTTAGCACTAACAAAACCGATTTTTTTAGAGAATCATCCCATTTCGATTATATGCAAGAAACGGTTTTGCCGGAATTTGCAAAGAAAAATCAAATGGGAACGCTTAAAGTATGGAGTGCAGGATGTTCAAGCGGGGAGGAACCCTATACTTTGGTAATGGTGTTATACGAATTTGCCGAAAAAAATTCAGGTTTTAATTTTTCGATTTGGGCGACGGATATTTCTACGCGTATTTTGGAAACGGCCATGAATGGGGTTTATAAGGAAGAAAAGGTTGCGGTTGTTCCTCTTAGCCTTAAAAAGAAGTACATGCTAAAGAGCAAGGATCGAATAAATCCAACCGTTAAAATGGCGCCTCATGTAAGGTCAAAAGTGAATTTTGCGCGTTTAAACTTAATGGACGAAAAGTACTCTGTTCCAGAAACGTTCGATGTGATTTTTTGCAGAAATGTTCTTATTTACTTCGACAGAGAAACGCAGGAAAGTGTAATAAACAAACTTTGCAATAAGTTAAAGCCCGGAGGATACTTGTTTTTAGGACATTCCGAATCTATATTAAATATGAATGTACCTTTAAAGCAGGTTAATCCTACAATATATATCCGGTTATAACATAAAACTAACAAGTTATGTCCGAAAAAAAAATTAGCATTTCCGATAACGAATTACTTTCAGAACTAAAAAAGCGTTTTGAGCAAAATAAAGAGGCAGTAGATGAACTCAAAAGGCTTAATGACGAATTGATCAACGTAAATAAAAAGTTGGAGGATTCGGAAGCTCTCAAAACTCATTTTATATCGAATATAACCAACGAAATTATAAATCCGTTTACTTCGATTTTAGCCCTTTCTAAAACAATATTATCCGTAGATAAAGAAAACTGGAAGAAAGTAATATCTATGGTTGCCCTAATTCATTCGGAGGCATTTAACCTCGATTTTCAGTTGAGAAACATTTTTGTTGCTGCAAAAATTGAAGCGGGCGAAATTTTTCCAGAAATATTTAAGGTAGATGTTGTAAACCTGCTCGAAAGTGTTGTAGAATCGTTCAAGTATGAATCACGGAAAAAAAATGTGACTGTTAAGTTCACCTTTAATAATGGTTCGTATAGCGAAGCCGATAAAATATTTAAGACCGATCCCGAAAAGGTTAGGTTGGTAATTTCAAATTTACTTAGCAATGCTATTAACTTCAGTTTCGAAAATGGTATTGTAGAAATAAATGCCTTACGTGAAGATAAAAGCATTATAATTAGTGTAAAAGATTATGGAGTTGGTATATCAAAGGAAAACCATGAAATAATTTTTGATAGATTTAAGCGACTCGATTCTGGAATAAATTCATTGAATCGAGGTCATGGACTGGGGCTTTCTGTCAACAAGGCAATAATCGACATGTTAGATGGTAAAATTTCCATCGAGAGTGAATTGGGTAAAGGATCATGCTTTACCATAATAATTCCGGAATCCGAGGAGCCTGTAGAGGGATTTGCCTCTGATGCTAATGAAACTTTTTTTGATACAGATGCCGATGGCACTGAGTTATTCTAAAAATCGGATAGTTTGTCAGAAGTACAATCATACTACCTATACCCATCGGCGCTGTTTGCAGAGAAGGAGGCACATTTAGTTAGCACAATATTAGGATCGTGTGTAGCTGTTTGCTTGTACGATCCCGTTTTAAACATAGGCGGAATAAACCATTTTATGTTGCCTTTATGGAATGGACAAGGGTTAGCAAGTCCTCGTTATGGAAACATTGCCATAGAACGATTGATAGAGCGCATGCTTTTATTAGGTTCCAAGAAAGGTAATTTAAAAGGGAAAGTTTTTGGAGGAGCCGAGGTTATTGAAACCAAAGTGGCTAATTTTTATATAGGAGAACGAAACATAAAAGTTGCAGTAGATATGTTATTGGAGCAAAATATTCCTATTGTAGCAAAGAGTGTTGGCGGAAAATTAGGACGTAAAATATTGTTTAATACGCAAACAGGCGAAGTAAAACAAAAGTATATTGAGAAGCAAAATCTTTAATTTGGTATTTTATGCAAAAAACTCGAGTTTTAATTGTTGATGATTCTGCGCTAGTTAGGCAAACATTATCGGAAATAATATCGTCCGATCCTGAATTGGAAGTTATGGGCGTAGCTGCAGATCCTTACTTTGCTGCAAAGAAGATTGCCGATCAAGTTCCCGATGTAATTACGCTTGATGTGGAAATGCCCAGAATGGATGGCTTAACATTTCTACGAAAAATAATGACCCAGCATCCTATTCCTGTGCTAATTATTTCAAGTCTTACCGATAGAGCTACTCAAATGGGGCTAAGAGCGTTGGAGTATGGGGCTGTGGATATTATTACAAAACCGCAACTTAACACGAAACAATTTTTCGAAGAATCTAAGATTAGAATTTGTGACGCGGTAAAAGCTGCGGCAAAGTCAAGGGTAAATCGTCGGCGAATAACGGAAGCAGCCCAAAATGTAGAGCCTAAACTTTCGGCTGATGCCGTAATTGCTAAATCCAGTTTGCCAAAGGGACAGATGATAACTACCGATAAAGTATTGGCAGTAGGGGCATCTACCGGTGGTACTGAAGCCATTGCAAGTTTTTTAATGGCTATGCCGGTAGATTGTCCGGGTATTGTAATTGTCCAGCATATGCCCGAAAAGTTTACCACATCATTTGCTAACAGGCTGAACGATATTTGTGCAATAACGGTAAAAGAAGCACAAGATGGCGATAGCGTTTTGCAAGGACAGGCTCTTATTGCTCCGGGAAATTACCATATGATGTTAAAGCGTAGTGGTGCAAGGTATTATGTTAATGTTACCGAGGGACCGTTGGTAAACAGGCATCGACCTTCGGTTGATGTGCTATTCAGAAGTGTTGCTAAGTATGCCGGGCCTAATGCAATTGGAGTTATTATGACAGGGATGGGTGATGATGGGGCAAAAGGGTTATTGGAAATGCACGATACAGGTTCTTACACAATTGCGCAGGACGAAAAGTCGTGTGTAGTATTTGGAATGCCTCGTGAAGCAATAAAATTAGATGCTGCCGATCAGGTTATGCCTCTCGACGAAATGGCTCCTTTTATAATAAAAAAGTTCCGATACTAGGCAATTATTCGTAAAATACCTGATATTTTTTTCGTTGGATTTAAAAATTGCCTATTTTTAAAGACAAAATAATAAATGCTATGGAGCGGAACTATTCCTTGCCTTATGTTATTAAGATGACATTTCTTGGTTTTGTGGGAGGATTACTATTTACTCTACTATTCCTTTTTATATCAGCGCTTTATTACAATTATGCCTTTTCGGCATCGGGTATTGCATCGCTTCACAGGTTTATTCCCGTATTTTACGTTATCGACTTATTGCCGATCATTGCTGCCATAGTTTCATTTTTTACATTTAAGCATATATCCAAAGTTAAGTGTGAGACAGAAAAGTCTGTTCAGGATGAAATTCATAAGCAGCGGAAATTGTACAGGTTTGTTGAGAAATTGAGGGAAGGAGATGTTTATGCCGATTATGAACCCGATGAAACTTACGCTTTAGGTAAGGCTATTATAAATCTTCGCGATAATCTTCGTAAAAGTAGCGAAGAACAAAACGAGAGGCAAAAAGAAGACGAACAACGCAGGTGGAGTGCCGAGGGAATGGCTCGATTTGGAGAAATACTTCGTCAGAACAATGATGATATTGAAGAACTTTCCTTCCAAATTATAAAAAATCTGGTTAATTACGTCGGAGCCAATCAGTCCGCCTTTTATGTTATTGAGGAGGATGGAGGAGAAAAAGTCTTTCGAATGACAGCAGCCTATGCATACGAAAGGCGCAAGTATGCCGATAAAATATTGCCATGGGGTGAAGGGCTGGTTGGTGCATGTGCATTAGAGAAGAATACTATTATACTAAAAAAAGTTCCGGATTCATACTTGAATATAACTTCTGGGTTAGGTAAAGCAAATCCTCGTGCCTTAATTTTAATTCCTTTAAAAGTAAACGAAGAAGTACATGGCGTTATAGAAATTGCGTCGTTTAGTATTTTTGAAAAGTATCAGGTAGAATTTATGGAGAAGGTGGCCGAGAGTATTGCCACAACTATATCAACTGTTAAAATAAACTTGCAAACGGCAAGGTTACTCGAAGAATCAAGAAAGCAAGCTCAGGAGTTGGCCGAGAAGGAAGAGCAGATGCGTCAGAATATGGAGGAGTTACAAGCAACACAGGAAGAGGCAACTCGTCAATCCGAAAAGTTCATAAGTTTTTCTAATTCCGTTAACCATACTTTAATTAGAGCCGATTTTGATGTTAACGGAACTCTACTATACGCCAACCTGAAATTTTTGCAAAAATTAGAGTATTCCGCCAATTCGGAAGTTGAAGGAAAAAATATCGATTTATTTATAAATAAGAAAGATAGAGTTTGGTTTAACGAGATTTGGAAAAATCTGAGCAAGGGCGGAAAACATTTTGAGGGTGATATGAAGTTGCTTTCGAAGACAGGCATAGATTTATGGACAATTGCCACATTTACCTGCGTTCGTAATGCTAATGGAGGAGTAGATAAAATTTTGTTTCTTGGAATAGATACAACCGAGCAGAAAAAACAAAGTTTGGATTTCGAAGGTCAAATAAATGCGCTAAACCGTTCTTCCATTAAAGCCGAATTTAGTCCAACTGGTGATTTGTTAGATGCTAACGACAAATTCTTGTTAACTCTGGGGTATGCTTTAAATTTTGCAAAGGAGAAAACAATATTCGAGTTTGTTCCATCCTCGGAAAAGAAATCGCTTGAAAAACTTTGGGACGACGTAATTCATGGAATTCCCTTTGAAGGACAGTTGAAAATTGTAACTGTTCAGGAAGCAGAAAGATGGTTACGTTGTACTTTTACTGCTGCTAACGATATGTACGACGAAGTTGCCAAGGTAATTCTTGTAGCCTACGATGTTACTCGCGAGAAAATTATGGAGCAGGAAACCCAATTGCAAACCGAGCAATTGAAAAAACAGGAGGAAATGCTTCGTAATAACGAGGTTGAACTTAATCGCAAGTTGAGGGAAGCGAAAGAAGAAGTGAAGAACCAGTTTAAGGAAATTGAAAAGGTAAAAATTCGTAATGAGAAAACGCTGGAAGGATTCCTCGATGCCATTATTACAACAGACCATGATGGAATAATCCAGTTCTTTAATAGAGCTGCCGAAGAACTTTTTGAGATAAAACGCGAGGAAGTAATTGGGCAGAGCATTCGTATTTTATTCCCTGACGAAAGAATCGGTAACGATGAATTTTTGGATGCCTATCTTAATCCAGAAAAGGAAAAGATAACTGGACAACGCAAGGAAGTTACCATATTCACCAAAAGTGGAAACGACATTACCGTGTTAATGCTAATTACTGAAGCAAAAATTGGACGGGAAGTAACCTATACTGCCTTTATTCAAAACATTTCTGTTGATTTGTTTTAGTGCTTCATTCATCAAGTCATTATTATGACATTTTGGGAAACTGAAGGAGAAATTTGAGCGTGTAAGCCCGATATTTCTTCTATTTATTGTTTGCTTGAGGAATCCTTTTTCAAAAGGTTTATGATACTGGAAATGTTAAATTCGTTTCTGTAAACAAAATATCCCGTAACAAAAATTACGAGTATTTGAATTGCTGTGTGGGTAAAATAACTTATGCTGGGCAAAAATTCGTGTATTACTATTAGCGATAGTATATATGCAAAAGGAAAAACGAATATCTTTTTAAAGTTTACATTGAATTTGTAAAAGTTTCTTACAAAAACAAATAGTAGTACCACCTGAACAATCTTTGTGAAAAAACTGCCCCAAACAGCGCCATTAATTCCATCGAATTTTATAAGCAAATAAGTCGTTACTATTTGAAATGCAGCCGTAATACCAAAAACAATGGGCATAATTTTGGTCTTTTGAAAGTAAAATATTGGCATGGAAAGATAGTAGTACCAAACACGGACGATTCTTCCTGCGAATAGCAATGGCAATAATGCAAAAGAGGCATATAATTCCTTGTTATTAACAACCACTGGAACTAATAGGGGAACTAGTATGTAGTAAAAAGGGACAAATAAGATGTTTACCATTGTGAAAGTGTGAAAGTACTTATTAATTTCAATGTCTCCTGCAGGCTTATCGCCTCTTTGTTTCCACAACTTAAAAATTTTAGGAGATATGGCTCCGGATAATCCATTCTGAATAAATTCGATGGCCATTGATATTTTAACAGCAAAGTCGAAAATGGCAACCGATTTCTCGGACATCAATCCAAGGATAAAGTATCTGTCTATGTTATTTATTATCCAGAATAAAATGTTGTATATGTAAAGAGGTGCTGAATAGCTAAGCAGCCGTTTTAGAACTACTAAGTCGAACTTTAGCCTACTTTGACTAATAAGAAATACGATTGACCAGATAAATGTTACTAAGGCGCCGGAAAATCGTCCCCATACAGGCGCTGCAAGCGATAATGGCTTTAAGTACAATCCTACTATTGTAACAATAAGAACAATACTAAAATGAACGACATTAGACCAAAAATAGGGAAGAGGCTTTTCTCTATATATCTGTAGTGTAGTGTATGACTTAAAAATACCATTAAATAGTCCTGTTAGTAACGATAAAAAGCCGTATGGAAAGAAGTGTAAGTCTTTTCCTGGGTAAGCAACAGAAAAAATATAATTTCCTATTGAGGAAAAGAGTAGCAGTAATCCTCCGCTGTATAATAGCATAAAAAGAGTCGAAGTTCCGATGAACTTTTCCCTTTCTTCTTTAACCGAACTGTAATGGATATAGTTTAACCCCATAAAATTGTCGGTAGCAAATGTGAAAAGAACCCTAGCTAGTTCGCTGAGTACTATGTAAATTGCCAGAAGCCCAAAATCGGAAGTAGAAAGCAAGGTATGATTCCCGTAGAAAGGGAGTAGAATAATGCTTGATGCCAATGGCAATGCACCAATAATGGTGTAAACTAACGACGATTTTATGAAAGATTTAGATATCACTATGTACTAAACTAGATTATTTGGACAAAGATATCTTTTGTTTGCTATTATTAAATTATATAATGTAGATAAAAGAAACAGATTACAAACATACACCATGTAATATAGTCTAATTAATGCAATAAAAGATTTTTGAGTTTTGGCTTTCTTTATACTTTTAAACAGTTTGTATATCTGTAATAACCTTTCTATTTTTGTTGTTATGCTTATTTCCCGTAGGTAATTATTAAAGAACGAAGAATAAATTAGATAATATGGAAAGTGAAAAATTATTTAAAGATGTAAAAAATAAGTATTTACTGCACCGGTATATAAAGACATTTCAGTTTATTGAGAAGTTTACTACCAAAGATGAACTTATTTTGGATTTAGGTACAGAAAATTTGTTTTCAAACAAGTTAAAAGGAGTCGGATATAATATTAGTAATACAGAGGGACAAGACTTTGACATAGATTATATTGTACAAAATAATAGAATTGTAGATGTAACCTTTGCACTAGAAATATTAGAGCACTTGGTTTCTCCATTTCCTTTATTAACAAACTTGAAATCAAAAAAACTTATTGCTACAGTTCCACTTAGATTATGGTTTAATACGGCCTATAGGCATCCTAAAAATGAATGGGATTGGCATTACCATGAATTTGAAAGTTGGCAATTCGATTGGTTACTCAGGAAAAGCGGTTGGAAAATTATTTATACAGAAAAGTGGAATTCGCCGTTGACGAAGGTTGGGGTTAGACCTATAATAAGAGCATTAACTCCCAGATATTATGCTGTATATGCTGAACGAATTTAGTTAAATTGATTTCAAATTAAAATTCTTATCAATAAATTTGTTTGGTCTGGAGTTATTCGTTTGTTCCGATTTTATGTGTAGAATTATACACACACCAACTATTTCAACATATACCTGTACATTATGATTGGGTTGTATCCTTCAAAATCTACAAACTTTTCAATTTTTAGATTTGATGCTAACTTTTTTAAATATCAACAGATGCACTTTCAACTAATATTACTTTTAAGTTTGGAGTTTTATAAATAAGTTTTGTAATTGCACTAAGAAGTTATTTACTTTCACTAGGTGAAATTTTTATATGTACAATTTTATTTCAATAAAAACAGTTAGTCGAATTGATGATATAAATTTACCAATACTGTTCCATCCTTTGACCAGTTGTATTTTTCCCTGACCCATTTTTGCCCGTTTTCTATATTTCTTCCAACCTTTAGTGTCTCTTTATGAAGTTCAAGAAAAGTTTTGGAAAGACTTTCAACATTCCTGTCTTCAAAGCATTTTCCTGTCCCTGTCTCTGTCAATATCCTTTTTAGTGGTTTGCAGTCGGACGATAAAATAGGTATTCCGGCATACATATACTGGAATATTTTGTGGGGTAGTGTTGCATCGGTGTGGGGTGAACGGATGTGCGGGATAATTGCATAGTCAGATTGGCTTACCAGTTTCAGCAATTCATCCTGTTTTTTCCAACCAAAGAATTTTACTGATCTTGATATGCCTAGGGATTCAACTTGCTCTTTTAAATGGGCAAGGTAACTTCCTGAACCGATGATCCATAGCCTGAAATTTGGAATTTTAGCAATAATAGAAGGTGTCGCTTCAATGACATATTGTATGCCCCGGTGATAATTGATTCCACCTCCATATACCATGGTGACAAATTTAGAATCCCTGATCTGTTCTGGGAAATTGAACAGTTCCATGTTCAGGGTGTTGGATACAACGGCTATTTTTTCTTTTTCAGCACCATTCATTACCAATCGGTCTTTGGCTTCATCTACTACTACAACTACTCTGTCGGCCAGTGAAACTTGTTCTTTTTCATATTGCTCCCATTGAGGAATCGAGCAAAGTACTCTTCCCAGCAATGATTTGGTATGAGTGGAGATATTCAGTAATGCTGGCCAGTTTTCGTGAAGATCAAGGACATAATGCAGTCCATATTTCTTTTTCAGTTTTAAAGCAAGGGATGCAAGTGGCAGGTCATGCACATGTATGGCTTCGAATTTTTCACTTCTAAGCAAAGCAGAAAGCCGTTTTTCCCAAAACCGAAAATAGAATCGAAATTTTAATGCACCAACACTGCTTTTATACCTCAATGATCCCATTTTGAAGCGGTGGATTACCAACCCTTTTTGGATTTCAGTTTCCGGTTGTCCGTTTTTTAATAGGCAGGCAATATGAACTTCATGACCTGCCTCTATGAGTGTGTATGCTTCATTGCTAACTCTGATATCTGGCGGGAACCCAGATTCAAGAACCATCAAAATTTTCATCAAAATTTTCTATAAGAGTTTGTCAAAAATTCACTTTGATAGATAGGCTTTTCGAGTAATAAATAAGAAAAATGATTTATTATGATTACCCGTATATTTCTTTTTTTGCTGCTCTTAATGTGTTTTTTAATAGCGAAGCTATTGTTAATGGGCCAACGCCGCCGGGAACGGGTGTAATGTAACTGCACTTTGGTGCTACTTCGTCAAACTTAACATCGCCGAGGAGTTTCCAGCCCGATTTTGTTTTATCGCTTTTAACACGTGTTATTCCAACGTCAACAACAACGGCTCCCTCTTTTACCATATCGGCGGTAACAAACTCGGCTTTTCCCATTGCAACAATCAAGATGTCGGCATTTTTGGTGAACTCTTTAATGTTAGGAGTTTTGCTATGACATACGGTTACCGTACAATCTCCGGGATAAGCCTTGAGCGATAGCAGGTTTGCAATGGGGCGTCCGACAATGTTGCTCCGGCCAAGTACAACGCAATGCTTTCCGGATGTTTCTATTTTATACCGACGTAAAAGTTCGATAATTCCATCGGGTGTAGCCGATATGTAGGAGGGAAGACCTATAACCATTCGTCCAACGTTGATAGGATGAAATCCATCCACATCCTTGCGCGGGTCAATTGCTTCAATTACCTTTTGCTCATTGATATGCTTGGGCAAGGGCATTTGAACAATGAAACCATCTACCAAAGGGTCGTTATTCAGTTTTTCGATTTCTTGCAGAAGTTCAACTTCGGTAATAGTGTCTTCAAAGCGTAGCACCTGTGATTCGAAACCAACCTGATTGCATGATTTTTCCTTATGTCCTACGTATGTTTCGCTAGCTCCGTCGTGACCAACCAATATAGCTACCAAACGGGGAATTTTTCCTCCCTCTTTCTTTATCTTTTCAACTTCGGTAGCAATTTCACCTTTTATTTCATCGGATATGCGTTTCCCGTCAAGTAGTTCCATAATTTTAGAGTTAAAGGCCAATAATTTAAATATTATATTCGGAATGGTTTACCTTCTTGGTTGTTGGCTCATCATGCGAGCCAAGTTTTTAGCGCCTCCTCCTGAAACCATTTTCATCATTTTGCGCATTTCGTCGAATTGCTTCATAAGCCGATTGACTTCGGTTATCGAAGTACCGCTTCCATCGGCAATACGTTTCCGACGGCTGCCGTTAATCAAACTGGGATCCTCACGTTCTGTAGGAGTCATCGACTTTATAATAGCCTCAATGCCTTTAAAGGCATCGTCATCAATGTCAATATTCTTCATTGCCTTTCCAACCCCCGGTATCATCGATGCTAAATCCTTCAGATTTCCCATTTTCTTTATCTGGCTAATTTGATCCAGAAAATCGTTGAAGTTGAAGCGGTTTTTAAGAATTTTCTTTTGAAGTTCCTTCGCTTTTTCAGCATCGTACTGTTCCTGGGCCTTTTCAACCAACGATACAATATCACCCATACCCAATATACGGTCGGCCATACGATCGGGGTGGAAAATATCGAGGGAGTCCAACTTTTCGCCTAAGCTAACAAACTTGATAGGCTTATCTACAACGGAACGAATGGAAAGCGCCGCACCACCACGGGTGTCACCATCGAGTTTGGTAAGTACAACCCCGTCGAAATTCAACTTGTCGTTAAACTCCTTGGCGGTATTAACAGCATCCTGACCAGTCATGGAGTCAACAACGAACAAAATTTCTTGGGGACTTACTGCTTTTTTGATAGCGGCAACCTCGTTCATCATGACCTCGTCTATGGCAAGACGTCCGGCCGTATCGATAATAACAACATTATTTCCCGAGTTTTTCGCACTCTTAATGGCATCCTTGGCTATGCTGACAGGATCTTTACTGCCTTCAACAGAAAATACGGGTACGTTTATTTGGCTTCCCAAAACTTTTAGCTGATCGATAGCTGCAGGACGATAAACGTCGCCGGCAACCAACAGGGGCATTTTTCCCTTTTTAGATTTGAGGTGACTTGCCAATTTTGCCGAGAATGTGGTTTTACCTGAACCCTGTAATCCGGCAATAAGTATTACGGTAGGATTGCCGCTAAGGTTAATGTCGGTGGCCTTTCCGCCCATAAGTTCGGCAAGTTCGTCGTGAACTACTTTTACCAACAGTTGTCCCGGCTTTATGGCATTTAGTACGTTCATGCCCATTGCCTTCCGTTTTACCTCGTCGGTAAAATTCTTGGCCACTTTATAGTTTACGTCGGCATCGAGTAGGGAACGGCGAACCTCCTTTAGGGTTTCGGCAACATTAATTTCGCTTATTCGGCCTTCGCCTTTTAGTAGTTTGAATGAACGCTCCAGTCGTTCTGTTAGATTCTCAAACATAAGGATTCTGTATTGTTAACAATTTAAGTCATGCAAAATTAGCAAAATCGGCATGAATAAGCCTATAAAAATATTAAAAATGCTAAATAGGCTTGAACATTAGAAGAAAAAATTAATGGGGTTGACAAATGCTTTTAAGAAAGCCTTTTGCTTAAAAAAAAATATTTTTTTGGAAGTTTTTTCTTCTAACTTCTACTTGAACCATTCGGACAATTTGTATCCCATAGACAGAAACTCGTATAACTCTTCATCGAGGGGATTCCATTCGAAGCCTACGTTTTCCAGTTTGCTAAGATTTGCTATTTCAGTTGGTAGTTTACTTATTGTGTTATTGCATAGTTCGAAACGCTCTATAGTTTCCGGGAAAGCGTGTTTTATGTTAAAATTGGAGAAGTCAAAATTTTCCAATCTTGATAGCGTTTCTATTTCAGGGGGAATGCTTTTAATCTTATTGCTGCCTATGTTTAGATATTTCAGATTTTTGCAGCCTAAAATTTCATCCGGAAATTTTTCGAACAGGTTGAATGATAAATCGAGATATTCAAGGTTGTTTAGTTTTTCGAAGTCTTTAGGTAATTTACTTAGAAGATTATTACGCAGTTCTAAAACCTTTAAATTTGGTAATTTTCCTATGTTATTTGGTAATTGTTGTAGTTCAATTTGGTTGAGTTTTAGTGTTTCCAGCATTTTTAATTTTACAATGTTTTCCGGCAAGGAGGCTATAGCATTATTGTCGAACGAAACTTCCCACCAAAATTCCTCATCAATTAAAGCCGACCGGTTGTTTATAATGTAATCGGAACTTAAATCTAACTCCTTAACCCACGTAAAACTCAGCACCTTTTCGGGAAATTCGAATAAGTCTAATTTTCTTAAATCGAGATATTCGTTTTGTTCATTTTTTGCGTTTTCTATTAGTCTGCTTACATAATCGCCCATGATAAAAAATTTAAGGAGTAAAAATCGTATCAATTTTAATAAAAAAATGCCGGCAATGTTCTTACCGGCAAAGTTTTTATTTAATGATTATGGTTACATCATTTCTGGTACATCGATTCCCAAAAGCCACATGGCATTTTTTAACGTGTTGGCAACTACGGTGGATAAGTTAATTCTGAAAAGTCGGGTAGAAGCATTCTCTTCCTTTAATATTGAGTAATCGTGGTAAAACTGGTTATACTCTTTAGCCAATTCGTATGCATAGTTTGCAATAAGCGCCGGATTATGTTCGCTTGCCGAATTTTGAACTGCTTCGGGGAATTTCCCAATTAACTTTATAAGTGTTACTTCCTTTTCGTTAGGCGAAATATTATTGTCAGTTTTATCTTCGATAATGCCCATTTCGTTTGCCTTGCGAATTACCGAGCGAATACGCGCATGTGTGTATTGGATGAAAGGCCCTGTATTTCCGTTAAAATCGATGGATTCTTTCGGATTAAAGGTCATATTCTTTTTGGGATCAACCTTAAGGATGAAATACTTGAGCGCTCCAAGTCCTATCATCCGGATAATTTGGTTGGTGGTGGAAGTGTCAACGTCGTCGAGTTTGCCAAGTTCGTTGGACATATCGCGAGCCGTTTCAACCATTTCATTCATTAAATCATCGGCATCGACTACCGTACCCTCGCGCGATTTCATTTTCCCTTCGGGTAAGAGTACCATTCCGTACGATAGGTGATATAATGCATCGGACCAGTTATATCCAAGTTTTTTCATTATCAGTTTTAACACTTGGAAATGGTATTCCTGCTCGTTTCCCACTACGTAAATATGCTCCTGAAAATGATACTCGTTATACCGCTGAATGGCAGTTCCAATATCCTGCGTAATGTACACCGATGTTCCGTCGGCACGTAAAAGTAACTTTTCGTCGAGACCGTCGGCTGTTAAGTCTATCCATACCGAACCGTCATCCTTTTTATGAAAAACGCCCTTGCTTAGGCCATGTGCAACTTCTGCTTTTCCTAAAAGGTAGGTTTGCGATTCGTAGTAGGTCTTATCGAATGTGATGCCTAAATCGGAGTATGTTTGGTCGAAACCTTTGTAAACCCAGCCGTTCATTTTTTCCCAGAGTGCAATGGTTTCCGGATCTTTAGCCTCCCATTTGCGAAGTAGTTCCTGGGCTTCGAGTAGGATAGGGGCTTTTACTTTTGCCTCTTCCTCGCTTAAACCTTCTGCTTTTAATTTTTCAACTTGTACCTTAAACTCTTTATCGAAACGGACATAGTAGTTTCCGACAAACAAATCTCCCTTTTTCCCACTTGATTGTGGTGTTTCGCCATTACCAAATTTCATCCATGCTATCATGGATTTGCAAATGTGTACGCCTCTGTCGTTAACCAGATTCACCTTTACAACTCTTTTGCCGCTTTTTTCCAATATTCTGGAAATAGACATACCTAACAAGTTATTCCTAATATGCCCCAAATGCAGCGGCTTGTTGGTATTTGGCGAAGAAAACTCGATAACTATTGGATCCTCGGTTTGATTAAAAGCCTTGAAGCCGAAGTCTTTCTGACTTAAAACATCATTGAAAGTATTTACCCAATAAGATGGTGTTAGCGAGATATTCAAAAAGCCTTTTATTACGTTGAAGCCTTTAATTTCAGGATGAAGTTCAACTAACTTTTCACCTATTACATTACAGGTTTCTTCGGGCGATTTATGTGAGATTTTTAGCAACGGAAAGGCGACAAGTGTAATGTCGCCTTCGAAATCCTTTCTGGTTTGTTGAAGTTGAAGTTGTCCGGTATCCGGTTCTACTCCCCATATATCCTTAACAATGCTGCGTACTTTCTCCTCTAAAAATTGTTCTATATTCATCTACAAATCAGTATAAGGTTAAACTTTAAGCATTTTTTCCGTGGCAGTTTTTGTACTTTTTACCACTACCACAGGGGCATGGATCGTTACGTCCGATTTTCATTCCAACTTTAATCGGCTCGTGACTGGATTGTTGTGTTGAAGCCCCTGCCTCTAAGTTGTCGGTACGGCTAGTTTGATATCCGCTCATATCGGTGTGTTTCCGTTGATGAGCTTCGCGAACATCGTTAGGGTCACGTAATGGAATGTATGCCTTAACCAAAATAGATACTATGTCACGGTTAAGGTTTACAATCATATTCCGAAATAGATCGAATGCTTCAAGCTTGTAAATTAATAAAGGATCCTTTTGTTCGTAAGCGGCATTTTGTACGCTTTGCTTCAATTCGTCCATTTCGCGTAGGTGCTCTTTCCAATACTCGTCAATGGTGTAAAGAAGCATTGTTTTGCTAAATGAACGGACAATTTCCTTTGCTCCGGATTCGTATGACTTTTTCAGGTTTGTTACTATCTGGTAAGTTTTTTGTCCGTCGGAAATAGGCACTACAATATTTTCGTAAGTGGACGATTGTTTTTCGTAAACATCTTTTATAACCGGATATGCTTGTTTTGCAATGGTTGCCGATTTTCTGTCGTACGATTCAAGTGCTACACGGTATAATCTTTCAGTAATTTCTTCTGATTTCATATCCATGTATTCCTGTTCGGTTACAGGAGATTCTAAAGAGAAATTTTTTATGATTTCCAGTGAAAATTCTTCGTATGGATATGTTCCGTGGAATTCGTTAACAATCGATTCGCAAACATCGTAAAACATGTTCGAGATATCAATATCTAAGCGTTCTCCGTATAGTGCATTCCTACGACGGGTGTAAATAACCTCGCGCTGAGCATTCATAACATCGTCGTATTCCAACAAACGCTTACGAATACCAAAGTTATTTTCTTCAACTTTCTTTTGTGCACGTTCAATGGATTTGGAAATCATGGAGTGCTGAATAACATCACCCTCTTTATGCCCTAAAGAGTCCATTACACGGGCAATACGGTCAGAACCGAACAGACGCATCAAATTATCTTCGAGCGATACGTAGAACTGAGAAGTTCCCGGATCGCCTTGACGTCCCGAACGACCACGTAACTGGCGATCGACACGGCGTGATTCATGGCGTTCAGTTCCTATAATAGCCAAGCCTCCGGCTTTACGAGTTTCCGGGGTTAACTTAATATCGGTACCACGACCTGCCATGTTGGTGGCTATGGTTACAGTCTGAGGTAATCCGGCTTGGGCTACAATTTCAGCTTCACGCTGATGTTGTTTAGCATTAAGAACGTTGTGAGTAATCCCTTTCAACTTAAGCATTCGGCTTAATAATTCCGAAACTTCAACCGAGGTAGTACCCACAAGTATAGGCCTGTTTTCGTTTCTTAACCTAACGATTTCGTCGATTACGGCATTGTACTTTTCGCGTTTGGTTTTGAAAACCAAATCTTCCATATCTTTTCGGATAATGGGCCTATTGGTTGGAATTACAACAACATCCAATTTATAAATAGACCAAAACTCACCAGCTTCCGTTTCGGCAGTACCGGTCATACCTGCTAGTTTGTGGTACATACGGAAGTAGTTTTGTAAAGTGATAGTTGCAAAAGTTTGAGTTGCTGCTTCAACTTTAACCCTTTCCTTTGCTTCTATAGCCTGATGTAAACCATCGGAATAACGGCGTCCTTCGAGAATACGTCCGGTTTGTTCGTCAACAATTTTAACCTTGTTGTCCATAACAACGTATTCAACGTCCTTTTCGAACATGGCGTAAGCCTTTAACAGCTGGTTTACCGTATGTACTCGTTCGGATTTTACTGCATAGTCTCGAAGCAATTCATCTTTCTTGGCTAATTTTTCTCCGTGGCTAAGATCAAACTTTTCTATTTCAGCAATTTCTGAACCTATATCAGGTAAAACAAAGAATTTAGGATCTTCCGAAGCACTGGTAATAAGGTCTATGCCCTTATCGCTTAACTCTACCGAATTCAA
>ERZ795053.1541-NODE-1541-length-29203-cov-6.922053_pt1 | contig 29203 bp, 27 predicted proteins | sample MGYA00375137_ERZ795053 | MGnify/ENA primary metagenome ERZ795053 (study PRJEB30182, sample SAMN05720284) | activated sludge metagenome | isolation source: Anaerobic digester | place: Hong Kong | collected 2014-12-17 ...
GGTGAAGCTGAGCCTCGGGTGGTCGGGGTCGGCGGAAAGGGCGCCGGTCGGGCACACGCTGGTGCAGGCGAGGCAGAGGGTGCAGCCGGCCGTGTCGATCCGGACCCGGCCGAAAGGGGCGCCGGGCGGCAGGCGGATGACATGGGCGGGCTCGGGGGCGGCGGCGTGGAGCTGGCGGAGCGCCAGCTTCATCAGGCCGAGCTTGTCGCCCATGGGCAGGAAGCTCGCCGGCGTGGCGGTGCCGGGCCGGCGCTCGAGCTGCCAGAGTTCCTCGCCCAGGCTGTCGGGGTCGTCGGCCTCGATGAGCTGGACGCGGCCCGTGCCGTAGCCGAGGCCGGCGAGGCTGGCCTCGGCGAGGCCCATGACACGGGCGAGCGGGGTGAGGTCGGGCCGGCGCCGGCCGGTCGCAAGGATGCGGATGTCGGCGGCCCCCATGGCCATGGCACCGGCGAGGAGCTCGATGCCGAGCTGGGTGATCTCGTTGACCGCCACCGGGATCACCCGGGCCGGCAGGCCGTCGCCGACGCGGGCGAGGAGGTCGATCAGGGCGGCGCCGTGCTCGGCATCGTGGAGCAGCAGCACGGCATCCGTGCCGCCGGCGGCGTGGTAGGTGGTGAGGAGGGTGCGGACGCGTTCGAGCAGGTGCTCGGCGGGCGGGTAGGCATAGGACGCGGCGCCGGTCGGGCAGACGGCGTGGCAGCCGCCGCAGCCGGCGCAGATGGCGGCGTCGATGGCGACGTGGTCGCCGTTGGGGGTGATGGCGCCGGTCGGGCAGACCTCGAGGCAGCGGCTGCAGCCGACCGTGCGGTTGCGGCTGTGGGCGCAGAGCTCCGGCCGGTAGGCGACGTGGCGGGGCTTGTCGAAGGTGCCGACGAGGTCGGTGGCGGCCAGGAGCGCCTTCTGCACGGCGACCGGGTCGGCGGGGTCGGCATGGAGATAGCCGGGTCGCGTTCGGGGCGAGGGGAAGAGCGGGGTGCCGCCGGTGAGGTCGAGGATGATGTCGCAATTGGAGACCGCCTCGTTGCGGGCCGGGCCGAAGCGGAGCCGGCGGCGGGACGAGGGGGCGGGCAGGGCGTAGTCGTCGACGACGAGCTCGAAGGCGCCGAGATGGCCCCTGGCCGTGCGAATGGTGCCCTGGAGGACGGGGAAGGTGGTCCGGGCGGGGGGCGTGACATCTCCCGGGCGGGTCAAGAGGACGGTGACGTCGAGGCGGTCGCCGAGCTGGGCGGCCGCTTCGATCGCCACCTCGTCCCGGCCGTAGACGAGGGTGACGCCGCCGGATTCCAGGGTGACCACATGGGTCTCGGGCACGGGCAGGGCGGCTTCGGCGAGAAGGGCCGCGATCTTCGGCGTGGCTTCTGCCGCCTCCTTCGACCAGGCGGCGCGGGCGCGGATGTCGACGGTGACCAGGCTTTCGGCCGCGGCGTGGCCGGCGGCCTCGGTCAGGGCCTCTTCGAAGACCGCGCGTTCCTGGGCGCAGGCGACGATGCCGGGCGCCTCGCCCGCGAGGCGTGCCTGCTGGCGGCGGCAGAGGCTGGTGGCGATGGCGGGCGTTTCGGTGCCGAGCGCGCGTGCCAGCGCTTCGGCGTCGAGCGGCATGGTGGCCTCGCAATCGCAGAGCATGACCCGCTTCTCGCCCACCCGCACAAGCATCTCCCGTATCGATCCAGAGCCGAACGCACTACATGAACGCTATGCGCATGGCCGACAATCCTCGAACGCTGCCGGACCTGCCGCCGCCCTTCCGGGTGCGGTGGGTGGCGGGCGACGTCATGGCGGCGGCGCGGCAGGCGGCGGAACGGGGCGAGGAGCCCGGCCTGCTGCTGATCGGCGAGGACGAAGCGACCTGTGATCTGGCCCTGGCGCTCGCCCCCGACCGGCCGGAGGCGGCCTGCCGGGTGGTCCTGCATCTGGCGATGCTGGCCGTGGCGGATGCGCTGGCCGCCGTCGGGCCGCCCTTGAAGGAGGTGGTGTTCGCCTCGCCCGACGGGCTTCGGCTCGACGGGGCCAAGGTCGGGCGGGTGCGGCTGGCGATGGCGGAGGTGGCGGCGCCGGACGAGGTGCCGGAATGGTGCGTCGTCGGCCCCGAGGTTCGCATGATGCTGCCGCCGGCGGCCGGCGAGCCGGGTGCCATGCCGGAGGTCACGGCGCTCCAGGAGGAGGGCTTCGGCGGTGTCGGCGTCGTGGAGCTGGCCCAGAGCTTCGCCCGGCATTTCCTCTACTGGATGCATCGCTGGACCGAGGAGGGCAGCGGCCCGGTGCTGGCGCACTGGCGGGCACGGCTGGACCCCCTGACGATCGAGCCGGTCCTATGACCCTGAAGCTGCCCCGGACCATCCGGCTCGATGCCTCGGACGAGGCGGTCTTCGAGCGGGCGGCCGAGCCGGGCGAGTGGGCCGTGGCGGGCGGCTTCGCGTTCCTGGACACGGACCCGACAGCGCTCGCCGGCAAGCGGCGGCAAGCCTTCGTCTCGGGCTTTCTCGGGACCGAGTCGCGCGGCTGGTCGACCTTCGTCGTGGTGGCCACGGCCGACGCGGCGGCCGAGGCCGAGATGGTCGAGCGGCTGGCCCGGCTCTTCGTCGCGGCGCACGGGGCCCCCGATCTCGACGCCGCCCGCCCGGTGGCGCGCCAGGAGGTCGAGCTCATGGCCGGACTCTGCCGCGACCATGCGCCGGGCACGCTCTTCGCCATCACCCGCAGCGTCGATGCGGAGGGCGGCATTCGCGAGAGCTTTCGGGCGGTCGACCGCAAGGCCGGGGTGCATGGCCGGGTCTGGGATGTCGTGCCGGACGAGGGCCAGGGATGAGCGGGGCGATCTGGGCCAGCGCCGGGCGCGAGCTGCTCGATCCGGCGGCAGGCGGCGGGCTCGCCGTCACGGCGAGCTTCCTCAAGGCTTATCTCGCCCGGCCGGAGCTGGCGCCGGTGGCGGAGTCCTGCACGGCGGAGCGGGCCCTGCACGCACGGCTGCTGGCCGACCCGTTCGCGGCCGTGGAGGATGCGGCGCTGGCGGATCTCGCCGACGCGGATGCCGCCCAGAACTGGCGGGTCTGGCTGGGATTCCGCGATTTTCTCGCCCGTCGGCCGAGCCTCGAGGCGGCCTACCTGGCGCTCGTCAAGGGCGAGGGGCCGGCCGTGCCCGCGCTCTTCGTCGACCAGCTCGTCCATGTCATCCTGCGCCACCTCCTCGACGGCGAAGCGGATGCCTATCGGTGGCGGGCAGCCGAGTGCCTGTTCCGGCCGCAGAAGGTGAGCATCACCGAGGGCGGCATCCTGCTCGCCGACGAGGAGACGGTGGAGCAGGCGGCGGCGACGGGCGGGTTCGGCGGGCTCGGGCAGTTGCTCAGGCAGGCCGGCACGGTGCCGCGGAGCGTCGAGCTGGACGTGCTGGGCGAGGGCAATGCCGCGAGCTACGCCGGCCGGAGCGAGCGCTTCGACATGGTGCTGGACGTGGCCTTCACCCGGCCGGGCTCGGATGCCCTGGCCCGGGTGCTGGAGCGCTGGGTGGCGCATTTCCTCAGCCTCGCCATCCGGCTGCAGCCGGTGCAGACCATCCGGGACGAGAGCTGGGCCTGGCATGTCGGGCTCGACGTCGAGGCGACGGGCATCCTCAATGCCATGTGGGAGGGGGTGGAGGTGCCGCAGGCCGACCTGGCGCGCATTCTCGGGCTCTTTCGGTTGGAGTTCCTCGATCCCTCGGCCATGCTGGAGCGGGTGGCCGGGCGGCCGGTCTATCTCGCCATGGCGATGGATTGCGAGAAGCGGCTGCGCCTCAAGCCGCAGAATTTGCTGCTCGGGCTGCCGTTGCGGCAGGACCGGGCGAGCTGAGGGGGCATGGCGACTGATCGGATGAGCGTGGCGGTGATCGTCGAGCGGCGGCCGGCCGGCTCGCGCTGGGCGAGCCATGTCTGGCGGGCGGTCGAGGTGCTGCCCGGCGCACCGGCGACGCCGGCCTGGACGGTGCTGGCCGAGGGCGGGGGGGCGACGCGCTTTTTCGCCGGCGTGGCCGAGCTGGTCGTCCATTCGGGCGAGACGGAGCCGCTGGCGCACAATCTGGGGGCGGCCGTGCCGAGCGTGTGGGTGGTGCTGCGCCGCGCCGCCACCCCGCCGGGCTGGCGGCTGCTGCTGGCCACGGTCGATGCGGGCGAGGCGCATGCCCATGCGGATACCGGCGACGATCTGGTCGAGATGGTGGCGATGCCGGATGCGGTGCGCGCCTGGCTCGAGCCTTTCGTTGCCCGGCATCATGTCGAGCGGCAGCGCCACAAGCGGCGGCGCGACCGGGCCGATCCGGAGGCGCTGGCGGTCGGCCGGCGCGGGGGGGGCGAGGATGGCTGAGGAGGAGCGCCCGTTCCTCGCCCGCTGGTCCGAGCGCAAGCGGCAGGCGCAGGCGCGGGAGGCGCCGAGCGAGGCTGTGCCGCTTCCGGTCGAGTCCGAGGCGGCGGAGCCGGAGCCGGATTTCGACCCGGCGAGCCTGCCGCCGGTCGAGAGCCTGGGGCCGGGCAGCGACATCGCGGCCTTCCTCCGGAAGGGTGTGCCCGCGGCGCTGCGCCGGGCGGCGCTGCGGCGGATCTGGACGGTCGACCCGAAGATCAAGGGCTTTCGCGAGGTCGCCGACTACGACTGGGACTTCAACGCGCCGGGCTACGGGGCAATCTCGCCGACCGATGATGCGAGGCAGGCGGCCGAGCGGCTGCTCGCCCGGCTGCGCCGGCCGGCGGCCGAGCCTGCTTCAGCGGAAGATCCTGAGGCGGCGCCGACGGAGCATGTCGTGGCCGAGGAGGGCGAGCGGCCGGCGGCGCTGCCGGTGGAGCCGGAGGCCTCCGGGCCGGAGTGGGAGCCGGAACCGGTGGCGCGGCGACGCCATGGCGGGGCCACGCCGCGCTGACGCTGCACGTTTCGCGCTTGTCACTGCGGAAAGCGGGTCTAGACTTCAAAAGCAGAATAGCTTCAGGTTGCCTGGCCGGCGGATGACCGGCGGGGCGGCCGGTCGGGAGGTCGATGAGCGAGCCGGGCAACATGGCGAACGGGGCGGCAGGCGACGTCGAGCTGGCACGGGCGCGGCTGTGGCAGCTGCTCGGCCTTTGCCTGCGCGCTGCACCCGATGCGGCGACGCTGCGGCTGATCGCCGGCCTCCAGGGCGACCCGTCGCCTCTGGGGTCGACGCTCGGCGAGCTGGCGGGTCTCGCCCGTTCCGCCGACCCGGTGCTGCTGGCGCGCGAGCACCACGACCTCTTCATCGGTCTCGCCCGCGGCGAGCTCGTCCCCTACGCCTCCTACTATCTGACGGGTTTTCTGCACGAGAGGCCGCTGGCGCGCCTGCGTGGCGACATGGCCGGGCTCGGCATCGCCCGCACGCCGGGCCTGGCCGAGCCCGAGGACCACATCGCGTCCCTGGCGGAGAGCATGGCCGGGCTGATCGCCGGCGACTTCGCCGCCGACGCGGCCGCACAGCAGCGCTTCTTCGAGCGCCACATCGCCCCCTGGGCCGGACGCTTCTTCGCCGACCTGGAGGTTGCCCAGGCCGCCCGGTTCTACCGGCCGGTCGGCGCGCTCGGCCGGCACCTGATCGAGATCGAGACGACAGCCTACGCGCTGGCGGCGTGATGCCGGACCGGCGCAACCGAGGGAGACGACCCATGGCCAAGAGCCCTGCCAACACCGAAGCCCCGGCCTCGCCGGCCCGGCGCGGCTTCTTCAAGGCGGCGGCCGGCGGTGCCGCGGGGGCCGCGCTGGTCGTCCCGGCGGTGCTCGGTGGCGGGGCCCGGGCGGCGGAATCGGGCGAGGAGCAGCGCAAGACGCGCTACCAGGAAACCGACCACGTCAAGACCTACTACCAGACCAACCGGTACTGACGGGGAGGACGAGGGCCATGTTGCAGAAGCGTCGTGCCGGGGTATCGAGCAAGACCGGTCTGGCCGGGGTGCTGGCTGCGGCCGGCTCGGCGACCGTCGATCGCCGTGCGTTCCTGCGGAAGTCGGGTGTCGCCGCTGGCGGCCTCGCCGCCCTGGGTGCCGTGCCGCTCGCCACGGTCAGGAAGGCCGAGGCCGGGCCGATGCAGCCCGGCGTCCCGATCGAGATCAAGAAGAACATCTGCACCCACTGCTCGGTCGGCTGCACGGTCACCGCCGAGGTGCAGAACGGGGTCTGGGTCGGGCAGGAGCCGGCCTGGGCGAGCCCCATCAATCGCGGCACGCATTGCGCCAAGGGTGCGTCGGTGCGCGAGATCGCGCACGGCGATCGCCGGCTGAAATACCCGATGAAGCTCTCCGGCGGCGAGTGGCAGCGGCTGAGCTGGGAGCAGGCGATCGACGAGATCGGCGCCAAGCTCGAGGAGCTGCGCGAGGAATCCGGGCCGGACAGCGTCTTCTGGCTGGGGTCGGCGAAATTCTCGAACGAGGGCTCCTATCTCTTCCGCAAGCTCGCCGCGATGTGGGGCACCAACTCGGTCGACCACCAGGCGCGGATCTGCCACTCGACCACGGTCGCGGGTGTCGCCAACACCTGGGGCTACGGGGCGATGACCAATTCCTACAACGACATCGCCAATTCCAAGGCGATCATGATCATCGGCGGCAACCCGGCCGAGGCGCACCCCGTCTCGCTGCAGCACGTGCTGCGCGGCAAGGAGCTGAACCAGGCGCCGATGATCGTCTGCGACCCGCGCTTCACGCGGACGGCGGCGCATGCCACGCACTACGTGCGGCTGCGGCCGGGCACCGACATTCCCCTGGTTTGGGGCATGCTCTGGCACATCTTCGAGAACGGCCTCGAGGACAAGGAGTACATCGCCCAGCGGGTCCACGGCATGGACCAGATCCGGGCCGAGGTGGCGAAGTGGCATCCGGCCGAGGTCGAGCGGGTGACCGGCGTGCCGGGAGCGCAGGTCGCGGAGATCGCCCGGATCATGGCGACGCAGAAGCCGTCGACCCTGATCTGGTGCATGGGCGTCACCCAGCACACGGTCGGCACGGCCAATGTGCGCGCCCTCTCGATCCTGCAGCTGGCACTCGGCAATATCGGCATCGAGGGCGGCGGGGCCAACATCTTCCGCGGCCATTGCAACGTCCAGGGTGCGACCGATCTCGGCCTCGATGTGACCTCCTTGCCGGCCTATTACGGGCTGTCGGAGCGGGCCTGGCGGCACTGGTCCAGGGTCTGGGACCTCGATTACGAGTGGGTCCGCGACCGCTTCGGCAAGGCCGGCATGACGGTCGAGGACAAGCAGAAGCTGATGGAGGCCAAGGGCATTCCCACCACCCGCTGGTTCGACGCGGTCCTGGCGGATCCGGCCGACGTGGACCAGCCCGATCGGCTCCGGGGCATGGTGGTCTTCGGCCATGGCGGCAACACGGTGCCGCGCATGCCGGAGATGCGCGCCGGGCTCGAGGCGCTCGACCTGCTGGTCGTGGCGGATCCGCACCCCACCACCTTCGCCGCGGTCTCCGAGCGCAAGGACGGCACCTATCTCCTGCCGATCTGCACACAGTTCGAGTGCAATGGCTCGCGCACCGCGTCGAACCGCTCGCTCCAGTGGGGCAACCAGATCGTCGAGCCGCTGTTCGAATCGAAGAACGACTACGAGGCGATGTACCTGCTCTCGAAGCGGCTCGGCATCGAGGAGCAGATGTTCAAGCATATCCAGGTGGACGGCACGGCACCGCTCGCCGAGGACATCCTGCGCGAGATCAACCGCGGCACCTGGTCGATCGGCTATACCGGCCAGTCGCCGGAGCGGCTCAAGCAGCACATGGAGCACCAAGGCGACTTCGACATGGTGAGCCTGCGCGGCAAGCCCGGCACACCGGTCGAGGGCGAAGTCTACGGCCTGCCCTGGCCGTGCTTCGGCACGCCGGAGATCAAGCATCCGGGCACGCACATCCTCTACAACACGCACGAGCACGTGATGAACGGCGGCGGCACGTTCCGCGCCCGCTTCGGCGTCGAGCGCGACGGCGAGACGCTGCTCGCCGAGGGGAGCTGGTCCAAGGGCTCGGAGATCGAGGACGGCTATCCCGAGTTCACCTACGGCATCCTCAAGACGCTGGGGTGGGACGGCGATCTCACGGCCGAGGAGCTGGCGACCATCCAGAAGATCGGCGGCGACGACCCGGCCAGCGTCTCCTGGGCCATCGATCTCTCGGGCGGCATCCAGCGGGTCTCGATGGCGCATGGCTGCGTGCCCTACGGCAACGCCAAGGCCCGGGCCGTGGCCTGGAACCTGCCGGACCCGGTGCCGGTGCATCGCGAGCCGATCTACAGCCCCAGGCCGGAGCTGGTCGCCGAGTACCAGACCTATGAGGACAAGCGCGATTTCCGCGTCATGAATATCGGCCACACGATCCAGGCGCAGGCGGTGAAGGAGGGGACGGCCGGCTCCTATCCGATCATCCTGACCACCGGTCGGCTGGTCGAGTACGAGGGCGGCGGCGAGGAGACCCGGTCGAACAAGTGGCTGGCCGAGCTGCAGCAGTCGATGTTCGTCGAGGTCAACCGGGCCGACGCGGCCAGGCTCGGCGTCAAGGACGGCGGCATGGTCTGGGTCTACGGCCCGGCGGAGGGCAAGGTCCGGGTCAAGGCCTTGGTCACCAACCGGGTCGGCGAGGGGGTGGCCTTCATGCCCTTCCACTTTTCCGGGTATTGGGAAGGTGAGAGCCAGCGGGCCAAGTATCCCGAAGGCGCGGACCCGATCGTGCTCGGCGACAGCGCCAATGCCTGCACGACCTATGGCTATGACCCGGTGACCGCGATGCACGAGGGCAAGGCCACGCTCTGCCGCATCGAGGCGGCCTGAGCGGCGGCGAGAGGGAGAGAAGAACGATGGCCCGCATGAAATTCCTCTGCGATGCCGAGCGCTGCATCGAGTGCAATGCCTGCGTCACCGCCTGCAAGAACGAGAACGAGGTGCCCTGGGGCATCAACCGGCGTCGCGTGGTGACGCTCAATGACGGCGAGATGGGCAAGGAGCGCTCGATCTCGATGGCCTGCATGCACTGCACCGACGCGCCCTGCGCCGCGGTCTGCCCGGTGGACTGCTTCTACACGACGGCCGATGCGGTGGTGCTGCACTCCAAGGAGCTCTGCATCGGCTGCGGCTACTGCTTCTACGCCTGCCCGTTCGGCGCACCCCAATACCCGCAGCTCGGCAATTTCGGCGGCCGCGGCAAGATGGACAAGTGCACCTTCTGCGCCGGCGGCCCCGAGGCGGACAACACGCCGGCGGAGTACGCGCGCTACGGCGCCAACCGGCTGGCCGAGGGCAAGCTGCCGCTCTGCGCCGAGATGTGCTCGACCAAGGCGCTGCTCGCCGGCGACGGCGAGATCATCGCCGCCATCTACAAGGAACGGGTGGTGACCCGGGGCTACGGCTCGGGTGCCTGGGGCTGGTCGACGGCCTATCCCGACAGCCAGGGCGTGTGAGATGGCGAGGGAGATCGGTGTCATGACCATGCTCCGGCGCTGCCTGGCGCTCGGCTTTCTGGCCCTGCTGCTGGCCCTGGGCCAGCCGGCCCTGGCGCAGGTCCAGGACCAGGGCCGCCCATCGAACGAAGAGCTGCAGCTCATGCAGCAGCTTCAGGGGCAGGGGCCGCTGACCGGCAGGGTCAGCATTCCGGACCAGCGGGCTGCCACCCTGATCCAGCCCGCCGGCAAGGAGTGGCGCGATTTCTGGCGCGGCACCTCGCCCTGGATCGGTGGCATCGCGATCGGCGGCATGCTGGCGCTGCTGGTGCTCTTCTTCCTGATTCGCGGCCGGGTGCCGATGGAGGGCGGGCGGTCCGGCGAGACCATCACGCGCTTCAACGGGCTCGACCGCTTCGCCCATTGGTTGACGGCGATCAGCTTCCTCGTGCTCGCGATCACGGGGCTGAATATCGCCTTCGGCCGCGACCTCCTCCTGCCGCTGATCGGCCCCGAGGCTTTCTCCGCCTTCTCGGACGCGGGCAAGGTCGCCCACAATTTTCTCTCCTTCCCGTTCACGCTCGGCATCCTCCTGATGCTCGTGCTCTGGGTCAGGGACAACATCCCGAGCCGGCTCGATCTGGAGTGGCTGGCCGCCGGCGGCGGCATCATCGGCCACGGCCATGCCCATGCCCGGCGGTTCAATGGCGGGCAGAAGGCGATCTTCTGGTCGGTCGTGCTGATGGGTGGGGCAATCGCCGTCACCGGCTATTTCCTGATGTTCCCGTTCACCGTGGTCGCCGATGTCGGCGGGATGCAGACCACGCAGATGGTGCATTCGGTCCTGTCGATGATCCTCGTCGCCATCATCCTGGCGCACATCTATATCGGCACGATCGGCATGGAGGGGGCGTTCCATGCGATGGGCTCGGGCGAGGTCGACCTCAACTGGGCCGAGGCGCATCACGATCTCTGGGCGGAGGAGATTCGGGCGCGCGAGCGCCGCGAGACGGGGACCGCGCCAGGGGCCATGCCGGCCGAGTAGCGCCGCGGGCGGCTGCTCCCGCTGTGTCCGACCTGCCGCGTCAAACCATAATTTCAACAGCCCGGCTTGCGCCAATCGTCGCGTCGCCGTCATAGTCGCCGCGGGGCCCACACCGCATCGCGAGCCGAGTCGGCAAAAAGACGGTGCGCCGCGCCTCACTGGCAGGGAGGCCGTCATGGACGCGATCAACGCCGTCATCGGATTTCTGAACACTATTTTCTGGGGCTATGTGCTGATCTACGGCCTCCTGGCCGTGGGCATCTTCTTCACGATCCGGCTCGGCTTCATCCAGTTCCGGCATTTCGGCGAGATGTTCCGCGTCATCCGCGGCTCGCGCGAGACGGATGCGGCGGGCATCACGCCCTTTCAGGCGCTGACCGTCAGCCTCGCGTCGCGGGTCGGCACGGGCAACATCGCCGGCGTCGCCGTGGCCCTCTATCTCGGTGGACCGGGTGCCATCTTCTGGATGTGGATGGTCGCCCTGGTCGGCATGGCGACCGCCTATTCCGAGAGCACGCTCGCCCAGCTCTTCAAGGTGAAGAACGAGGAGGGCCAGTATCGCGGCGGCCCGGCCTTCTACATCGCCCGCGGGCTCGGGGCACCCTGGGCCGCGGTGATCTTCTCGATCGCGCTGATCCTCTCCTTCGGCCTCGTCTTCAACGCGGTGCAGGCCAATTCGATCGCCCAGGCGGTCGAGGGCGCCTTCAACATCCCGCGCTGGGCCACCGGGGTGGCCATCGCCGTCGTGACCGGCATCGTCATCTTCGGCGGCATCCGGAAGATCGCGACCGTGGCCGAGTTCGTCGTGCCGTTCATGGCGGGCGTCTACCTCCTGCTCGCGGTGATCGTGCTGATCATGAACCTCGGCGAGGTGCCGGGCATGCTGGGGCATATCCTGGCCAGCGCCTTCGGCTTCCAGGAGGCAGCCGGCGGGGTCACGGGCGGCCTGGCGGCGGCCATGCTCAACGGCGTCAAGCGGGGGCTCTTCTCCAACGAGGCCGGCATGGGCTCCGCCCCCAACATCGCGGCCTGCGCCGTGCCGCAGCCGCATCACCCCTCGTCGCAGGGCTTCGTCCAGGCGCTGGGCGTGTTCATCGACACGCTCCTGGTCTGCACCGCGACGGCGCTCCTGATCCTGCTTTCCGGCGTCATGGGGCCGGAGAACGAGCTTACCGGCACGGCGCTCACGCAGGCGGCGCTGGTCGAGCATATCGGCGTCTTCGGCGGCCCCTTCATCGCCATCGCCATCTTCTTCTTCGCCTTCACCTCGATCATCGGCAACTACTCCTATGCCGAGAACGCCCTCACCTATCTCGGTGCCGGCAACCGGACCGGCATCACCGTGCTCAGAGTGATCGTGCTGGCGATGGTGGTCTGGGGGGCCATGCAGACGGTGGCGACCGTGTTCGATGCCGCCGATGCCTCGATGGGCCTGATGGCGACCATTAATTTGATCGCCATCGTCCTTCTCTCGGGGACGGTGGTGAAGCTCACCCAGGACTACTTCGCGCAGCGCAAGGCCGGGCAGGAGCCGGTCTTCCACGTCGCCGACTACCCCGAGCTGACCGGCGAGATCGACAACGAGATCTGGCGGCGTTGAGGCGGGCCTCGAGAGCGTCCGGCTGCTAGAGCCGGACGCTCTGGGTGGCGAAGGCGTCCTGGACCGAGCGCTGGAAGTCGCCGATCAGGTAGTAGGCGCCGACCGCGATGACCACGGTGGCGACCAGGCTCGCGAGAAATGCCCGCATCGTTTCTTCTCCCACAGGGGGGCCGGTCGGTCCGGCGCCCTTTTTTCTAGCAACAAAAGTGGCGGCATCAAAACCCGGCGGGGACGATCAGCCGGGCGGCGTTCAGGGGCAGCACCACCTCCTCGTAGTTGACCCCCGGCCCGTTGCGGTCGACGACGACAAAGCTCTGGGACGGCGCCAGGACGAGGAGCGGGTGGTGCCAGACCCCACGGGCGTACTGCACGCCCTGGTCGCCGCGCAGGAGGAAGGCGCGAAGGGCCTCCGGCTCGGGCCGCTCGGCGACCACGACGAGCCAGGGGTGGGGCTGCATCGGCACGAAGGCCTGGCTGCCGAGCGGGTGGCGCTCCATGAGCGCCATGGCGATCGGCCGGGGGCGCGGCAGGCCGTGGAAGAAGGAGATGATGACCTCGCCATCCGGCCCGGGGTCGGCCGTCGCCAGCGCGTGGAAGCGGGTGGTGGTGCCGGCGTTGATCTGGCGCGCGGTCGCGGGGTCGGCCTCGAGCACCCGGCCGAAGGGGGCGAAGGCTTCCGGCGTGAGCGGCTGGGGATGGAGCTCGATGGTCATGCCCGGCGGCCCATGATGCGCAGCCGGCTGACGCCGCCATCGGGGTGGATGTTGAGCTTGACGTGGGTGACGGGGCCGAGGTCGGCGAGGTCCTTGCCCTCGAAGACGTGGATCGCGTCGGGGCCGAGCGGGCGCTCGCTCATGAGCGCCGGCCAGAACATCGCCTGGGTGACGAGCGAACGGTCGGTGCCGAAGGTGACGCGCGATGCCTGGAGCGAGCAGCGGTCGGGGTAGTTGCCCTTGTAGTGGGCGGTGTCGACCTCGACGCGCTCGATCGTGCCGGCAGCACCGAGCGCGAGGATCAGCCAGTCGTGGCCGGGCTCGCGCCGCCGCCTGGTCTCCCAGCCATCGCCCATGTCGCGGCCGCGGCCGGCGCTGAGCAGCGCCCAGACATTGCCGTAATGGGCGTCGTTGTAGGCGATCACCCGGCCGCCATTCTCCAGCGCCGAGAGCTCGATCGGGCCGTCGCCCGCGGTGCTCCAGTCGGGGGCGGGCTGGCCGAGGACGCGCAGCCTTGCGATCCCGCCATCGGGGTAGATGTTGAGCCGGAGCCAGCGCCAGGGACCGGGCTCCTCGACCTCGAGGTAGTGCTGGGCGGACGGCCCGAGGCTGGTGGCCGGCAGGATCTCGGTCCAGAGTGCCACATCGTCGCCCGGCTCGGCCTCGGCGTCGCTGGCCCAGAGCGAGGCCGCGGGCGGGTAGTTGCCGGTGAAGTGGCTGGTGTCGATATCGACGCCGCGAATGGTGCCGCGGGCACCGAGGCGGATGACACACCAGTCATGGCCGCCCTGGCGCCGGCGTCTGGTTTCCCAGCCGTCCATGTACTTGCCGTAGGTGTCGTAGCGGCCGGGCTCGAAGACGGCGGGGCCGTCCTGCAGCATGCGGTCCATGGCGGCGAAGCTGTCGTCCGAGCAGCGGACTGCCCGGCTGCCGAGGCGCGGCGAGGCGAGGTTGACGAGACCTTCCCCCCAGTCCGGCAGCGCTGCCGGCACGGCGACGATTTCCGCCATTTTTTTTCCCTGATGAGGTGTCCTGAAAAGGTGGCGGGCGCCATGCTAGCGCCGTCCGACGCTGCCGTCTGCCTTCGCGAGTATGTCCGTGCATGCCGGGCGTCATGATGAACATTGCATTAACCATTCACCAAATGCTCGATTAAGGGTCGCATTGATCAACCGGATTTACGCCATGAGCCAGGTCACGGTCACCGTTCGCGCCCATGCCGCCGCCGGCAGCGATTTCAGCAAGCTGCGTCTCCTGCTCGACGGCAAGGTGGTCGGCGAGGCGGTGGTGCGGGGCTCGACGCCGACGGACACGGTCTTCGTGCTCGAGGACGTCGATCCGACGGTGGCGCACCACATCGGCGTCGAGCACTATCACGACACCACGACGCGCGCCCTGACCATCGAGAGCGTCACCGTCGCCGGCACGATGATCGATGCCAGCCAGGGCGTGCAGGACGTGGGGCCGCATGACGGCCGGGTCCTGGTGGCCGGGGATGACGCCGGGCGGATCGTCTACAACGGCACCTGGGAGGTCGACGTGCCCGCGAGCGTCTTCCGCGCGGGCCCGACGCCCGATCCCGAGCCGGAGCCGGACCCCGATCCGGTGCCTGATCCAGACCCCACGCCAGACCCAGGCCCCGACCCTGACCCCGATCCTGGCCCGACGGGTGAGGGCGGCGACACCGAGATCGTGCTGACACTGGCCGCGGCACCGGGCTCGGACTTCGCCAAGTTCAGGCTGCTGGTGGACGGCGCGCTGGTCGGCGAGGCGCGGGTGACGACCGCCTCGGCGACGGAGCTCGCCTTCACGGTCGCCGGGCTCGATGACGGGGCACCACACGAGGTGGCGGTCGAGCACTATCACGACACGGCCGCCCGGGCGCTCAGCATTCTCGGCGTTGCCATCAACGGCACGGCGCTCGATCCGGCGGACGGCGCGCAGGACGTGGGGCCGCGCGATGGCAAGACGATCTGGAACGGCGAGGCGGCGACGACGATCACCTTTAACGGCACGTGGTATGTCCAGGTGCCGGCCGCCGTCTTCGGCGAGGCGGGGCCGGACCCGGTCCCCGACCCCGACCCGACGCCGGAGCCGACCCCCGACCCGGTGCCGGCCGGCGACTACGGCGCCCTGGTCGCCGGGCTCGGCGGCATCGCGCACTGGCGCTTCGCCGAGACGGCGGGGAGCCAGGCGGCGGATGCGCTCGGGGCGAGCGACGCCAGCCTGCGCGGCGGCGTCGCCCTGGGTGCAGCGGGCCTCGTCGGCGACGATGGTGCCGTACGACTCGACGGGCAGGACGACTATCTCCTCGTGTCGAGCAGCGGCGAGCCGATCCGGCTGATGATCCTGGGCGACAGCCTGTCGACGGCGACCTCGCCGCGCATGGCGGCGAGCGAGACGCTGCCGGGCCAGCTCGCACCGCGGCTCGCCGAGGCCGGCTGGAACGTCGAGCTGATCAACCTCTCGAAGGGCGGCAGCACGGTGGTCGGCGGGCTCGACCGGCTCGAGGCCTATCTCGCCAACGGGGCCAGCCCGCTGCCGGACGCAGCACTCGTGGCCCTCGGCACCAATGACAGCCGCAGCAAGCTCGCGCTCGACACGGTCGAGGCCAGGCTGCACGACATCATGGACCTGCTCGACCAGAACGAGGTGGCGACGCTCCTGGCCGGCAGCCGGGCGCAGTGGCCGGATGGCACGCACGGCTACCAGACGACGGCCCAGGCCGAGGCCTTCATGCAGATCTTCGAGGGCGAGGCCGCCGAGCACGGTGCGGGCTACTACCCCGAGATCCTGAAGGCGGTCTTCTACGCGGGCGTCGATACCTACACCAGCGACGGCGTCCACCCGACACCCGCGGGCAACGCGCTGATCCTCGACGACCTGATCGACGAGATCGAGGCGCTGCTGGCGCCCTTCGGCAAGGGCGACGCCGATTCGCTGGCGCTCGCCCAGGGCACGGTCTCGCTCTGGTTCGCGGCCGATGACCTGAACGGCAAGCAGGGGCTCCTGAGCAAGGACGCATCGGGCTATGGCGGGGGTGGCGATGTCAGCCTCTATCTCGACGGCGACCAGCTCGTGCTCCGGCTGCAGGATGGCAGCAGCAGCCATGTGCTGAGCTCGGCGGACGGGGCGGTCACCGCCGGCGAGGCGCATCATGTGGCCTTCACCTTCGGTGCGGCCGGGGCGGCGCTCTGGCTCGACGGGGCCGAGGTGGCGCGCTCGGCCTATACGGGCGGGCTCGAGAGCAATGGCGAGCCGCTGGTGCTGGGGGCGCTCGCCTGGACCAGCGCCCGCGGCACCGGCGACAAGATCACCGACGCGTTCGACGGCCGGCTCGACGAGGTGGCGATCTTCGGCGGCCAGTTGACGCACGAGGCGGTGGCGATGCTCGCCGGGCTGGACGAGCCGACGGTGGTGTAGCTTTCCGCAACCCGGTCAGTCTCCTAGGATGGGTGCCATGCTCATCGTCAGCGACCGGATCGCCATTCCCGAGAACGAGCTCGACGAGGCGTTCGTGCGCGCCTCGGGGCCGGGCGGGCAGAACGTCAACAAGGTGTCGAGCGCCGTCCAGCTCCGCTTCGACGTGCGCGGCTCGCCGAGCCTGCCGGAGGCGGTGAAGGAGCGGCTCGAGCGGCTGGCCGGGCGGCGGCTGAGCCGCGATGGCGTGCTGGTGATCGACGCCAGGCGCTATCGCACCCAGGAGCGCAATCGCGAGGATGCGCGGGAGCGGCTGGCGGCGCTGGTCCGGGCGGCCGAGGAGCTGCCGATCGCCCGGCGTGCCACCCGCCCGACCCGGGCGAGCCGCGAGCGGCGGCTGGTGGGCAAGGCGGTGCGCTCGCGCGTCAAGACGCTGCGGTCGAGGCGGCCGGAGCCGGACTAGTCAGGGGTCGACGTAGAGATCGGCACGGGTCGGCGGCAAAGGTGAGGTGCCGTCCGCCGCCTGGCGGGTGGCGACGACCTGGAAGAGCCGGAGCGGGCCGCGATCGAAGCCGATGGCGACGCCGGCGAGATAGGCCCCCCACATCCGGAAGCGCTCGGCGCCGACATGGTCGATGGCCGCCTCGCGTCGGGCCATGAGCCGCTCGTGCCAGAGCCGGCAGGTGCGCGCGTAGTGGCGGCGGAGCCCCTCGACGTCGTGGACCTCGAGCCCGGCGGTCTCCATCACCTCGAGCGTGTGGCCGATATGGTCGAGCTCGGCGCCGGGGAAGATGTAGCGAAGGATGATGCGGCGGCTGGCCGAAGGGCGGCGGAAGGCCTTCTGCTCCTTCTTGGCGCGGCGGGTGATGCCGTGGTTGAGCAGGATGCCGCCGGGGGCCAAGAGCTTGCCCAGCTTCCTGAAATAGGCCGGGTAGTTGTCGATCCCGACATGCTCGTACATGCCGATGCTGGCGATCTTGTCCCACTGGCCGTCGAGGTTGCGGTAGTCCTCGAGGGCCAGGGTGGCGCGGTCGCCGAGGCCCAGGCTCTGCACCTTGGCGCGGGCGAGGTCGAGCTGCGCCTGGGACAGGGTGACGCCATGCGCGATGACGCCGTAATGGCGGGCGGCGTGGCAGACCAGGGCACCCCAGCCGCAGCCGATGTCGAGGAACCGCTCGCCGGGGCGAAGCCGAAGTTTCTTGCAGATGAGGTCGAGCTTGGCGGTCTGCGCGGTATCGAGATCGGTCTCGAAAGTTTCGAAATAGGCGCAGGAATAGACCATCTCGGCGTCGAGGAAGAGGCGGTAGAAGTCGTTGCTGGCATCGTAGTGGAACTGGACGAGGCGCTTGTCGTCGCGGGACCGGCTGTCGCGCGCCTCGGCGTCACCGGCATAGGCATGGGTGACGCGGTTTGTCGCCGTCGGGGCGAAGGCGAGCTTGCGGGCGGCGTTCCAGGGAAAGCCGGCGAGCACGTGGCGAAGGCGGCCCCGATGCTGCTTGGCCGCGCCCTGCAGCCGGTTCATCAGCGCCAGCAGGTCGTGGTCGACCGGCTCGATGGCGCCGGTGACGTAGAGGCGAAAGAGCGTGTCGAGGGTCGGGCGGCGTAGCAGGGAGCGCAGGGTGCCCGGGCCGGCGACCCTGATCTCGTCGACGTCCGAGCTTGCACCCGGGGCCGCGACCCGTCGCCCGTCCCACAGGCGAACCGCGATCGGCAAGTCGAGTCGCTCGAGGATGTGGGTGACGAGGCCGGTCGCCGCTTCGAGCAGGGAGGCTTCCTCGGGCGGTGTCGTCATGGCGTGCTCCGGCAATGGCTCATCGGTCGGCGGCGAAGCGGCGAAAGGCGTCGAGGGTCTCGTCGCTGACATGGTGCTCGATGCCCTCGGCATCGGCCTGGGCGATGTCGGCGCTGACACCGAGCGCCAGGAGGAAGGATTCGACGATCTGGTGGCGCCGGCGCGATTCCTCGGCGAGCTCCCGGCCGGTCTCGGTGAGGAAGACCGCGCGATAGGGCCGCTGCTGGATCAGCCCCTCCTCGGCCAGACGCTTCAGCATCTTGGCGACGGTCGGCTGCGCCACGCCGAGCCGGGCTGCGATATCCACCTGCCGCGCCTCGCCGCCATCGTCGATGAGATCGGCGATCAGCTCGACATAGTCCTCGACCAGCTCGTTGCGCCGGGCCGCCCGGACGTGGCGGAACGCCTCGACATGCGTCTCCATGGCGACCAGCCCCTGGACGGCCGGCTCGCCGTCATCGGCCGCCTCTGGCGTTGCTGGCTTGGCGACACTGCTGCTCGTCATCTGCCTGCCATCCAATGAGGGGCGTGCTCGTCAATCGCCGTGGGGCTTCATAGCAATGTCTATAACATGTGGCACCGCTTCGAATCGCTCCAGCGTCGTCGTCGTGAAGAGAGGTGCTGCTCAACCAACGAGCCGGTTGACCCAAAGTTAGCCTTTGCTATATCAGTTAGGCCATACGTGAACAACAGGCCCATCCGGCAGCATTTGTCGTCGAGGAGACGCGGACATGACCATTGGCCGCGGGCGGCGGATCATCCTCTCGTCGGTTGCGGCCGGCATTCTTCTTGGCGCCGGTGCCGCAGGGACAGGAGTCGCCGCGGAGAAGCTGAAGGCGGTGACCACCTTCACGGTCCTCGCCGACATGGCGCAGAACGTCGCCGGCGACGCCGCCGAGGTCGTCTCGGTCACCAAGCCGGGGGCGGAGATCCACGGCTACGAGCCGACGCCGCAGGACATCGTCCGGGCGCACGATGCCGACCTGATTCTCTGGAACGGCCTCGGTCTCGAGCGCTGGTTCGAGCAGTTCCTGGCCAATCTCGGCGATGTGCCGGCCGTCGTCCTGAGCGACGGCATCGAGCCGGTCCCGATCGGCGAGGGCGCCTATGAGGGCAGGGCCAACCCGCATGCCTGGATGGGGCTCGAGAACGCCCTCGTCTATGTCGACAATATCCGCGACGCCTTCGTGGCGCACGATCCCGACAACGCCGCGACCTACGAGGCCAATGCGGCGGCCTACAAGGCGTCGATCCGCGAAACCATCGAGCCCTTGCGCGAGCGCATCGCGGCCATCCCGGAGGACCAGCGCTGGCTCGTCACCTGCGAGGGGGCCTTCAGCTATCTCGCCCGCGATTTCGGCCTGCACGAGCTCTATCTCTGGCCGATCAACGCCGACCAGGTCGGCACGCCGCAGCAGGTGCGCAAGGTCATCGATGCCGTGCGGGACCACCGGATCCCGGTCGTCTTCTGCGAGAGCACGGTGAGCACGGCACCTGCCGAGCAGGTGGCACGGGAGACCGGAGCCGCCTATGGCGGTGTCCTCTATGTCGATTCGCTCTCCGAGGCGGGCGGGCCGGTGCCCACATATCTGGACCTGCTCCGGGTCACCGCGGAGACCGTGGCCAAAGGGCTGGAGGGTGGCGGCGGATGAGCGAAGCGGTGGCGCAGGCGACGGCCGTCGAGGAGCCGGCACCGGTCGGGTCGGAGCCCGGCAGCGGGATCCTCGGCCGCGACGTCACCGTGACCTACCGCAACGGCCACACGGCGCTGCGCCACGCCAGCTTCGCCGTTCCCTGCAGCACCATCACGGCGCTGGTCGGCGTCAACGGCGCCGGCAAGTCGACCCTCTTCAAGGCGATCATGGGCTTCGTGCCGATCGCCGCGGGCGAGATCCGCATCCTCGGCCTTTCGGTGCGCGAGGCGCTGGCCAGGAACCTCGTGGCGTACGTGCCGCAGGCCGAGGAGGTCGACTGGGCCTTTCCGGTGCTGGTCGAGGACGTGGTGATGATGGGCCGCTACGGCCATATGGGCTTCTTCCGGCGGGCCCGGCCGGCGGACCGGGCGGCGGTCACCGAGGCGCTGGCCCGGGTCGGCATGAGCGACTTTCGCGAGCGGCAGATCGGCGAGCTCTCCGGCGGCCAGCGCAAGCGCGTGTTCCTCGCCAGGGCGCTCGCCCAGGACGGCCGGGTGATCCTCCTCGACGAGCCCTTCAGCGGCGTCGACGTCAAGACCGAGGAGCAGATCGTGGCCCTGCTCAAGAGCCTGCGCGACGAGGGCCGGGTGATGCTGGTCGCCACCCACAATCTCGGCTCGGTGCCCGAGTTCTGCGACCGCACCGTGCTGGTCAAGGGGACCGTTCTCGCCGATGGCCCGACCGCGCTCGTCTTCACCCGCGAGAACCTGGAGCGTGCCTTCGGCGGCGTGCTCCGCCATTTCACCCTCGGCGGCGAGCACCTGCACGACGACGACGACCCACGGCGGATCAGCGTCATCACCGACGACGAGCGGCCGCTGGTGCGCTATGGCGGCCGGACCTGGCGGTCCGGGACGAACGGCAAGGACCGCAAGCTGTGATCGAGCTGCTGCTGCAGCCCTTCGACTACGGCTACATGACCAACGCGATCTGGGTCTCGGCGCTGGTCGGCGGGGTCTGCGCCTTCCTCTCGGCCTATCTGATGCTCAAGGGCTGGTCGCTCATCGGCGACGCGCTCAGCCACTCCATCGTGCCGGGCGTCGCCGGCGCCTACATGCTGGGCCTGCCCTTCGCGCTCGGCGCCTTCGTCGCCGGCGGCCTCGCCGCGGGGGCCATGCTCTTCCTCAACCAGCGCTCGGGCCTCAAGGTCGACGTCATCATCGGCCTGATCTTCACCTCCTTCTTCGGCCTCGGCCTCTTCATGGTCTCGATCAACCCGATGGCGGTGAGCATCCAGACCATCACCATGGGCAACATTCTCGCCATCGACGCCGCCGACACGCTGCAGCTCGCCATCATCGGCTTCGTCTCGCTCGCCGTCCTGCTCGCCAAGTGGAAGGACCTGATGGTCACCTTCTTCGACGAGAGCCACGCGCGGGCGATCGGCCTGAAGCCAGACCTGCTGAAAGCCGTCTTCTTCGTCCTGCTCGCGGCCTGCACCGTCGCCGCCATGCAGACCGTGGGGGCGTTTCTCGTCATCGCCATGGTGGTCACGCCGGGGGCCACGGCCTACCTGCTCGCCGACCGCTTCGAGCGGCTGCTCGTTGTCGCCGTCACGATCGGCGTCTCCACCGGTGCGGTCGGCGCCTATGCCAGCTACTTCCTCGACGGTGCCACGGGCGGGATCATCGTCGCCCTGCAGACGCTGATCTTCCTCGCGGCCTTCGCCCTCGCCCCGAAGCACGGGCTCGTCGCCGCCCGGCGCCGGGCGGCCGCAGCGCTCGCCTGCGATGCGGGTGCGTCGCCGGAAGGCCTGCCTTGAGCGTCGCCGACCTCCTCCTGCCCTTCCAGTTCCCGTTCATGCAGAACGCGTTCTGGATCGTCCTCGTCATCTCGGTCCCGACGGCGCTGCTCTCGTGCTTTCTCGTGCTCAAGGGCTGGGCCCTGATGGGCGATGCGGTGAGCCACGCCGTCCTGCCGGGCGTCGTGCTCGCCTATGTGGCCGGCCTGCCGCTCATCGTCGGCGCCTTTGCCGCCGGCATGACCTGCGCCCTGGTGACGGGCTACCTCGCGCACAACAGCCGGGTGAAGCAGGACACCGTCATGGGGGTCGTCTTCTCCGGCATGTTCGCCATCGGCATCATCCTCTTCACCTCGATCGAATCCGACCAGCATCTCGACCACATCCTCTTCGGCAACATGCTGGGGGTGGGGCGGGCGGATCTCCTGACCTCGGGCGCCATCTCGGCCGGCGTCACCCTCGTGCTGCTCGCCAAGTGGAAGGACTTCCTCCTGCACGCCTTCGACCCGGCGCAGGCCCGGGCCTCGGGGCTCAAGGTGGCGTGGCTGCATTACGGCCTGCTCGCGATCCTCTCGCTCACCATCGTCGCCACCCTCTCCTCGGTCGGCATCATCCTCGCCGTGGGCCTCCTGATCGCCCCCGGTGCGATCGCCTTCCTCCTCGCCCGCCGGTTCGGGACGATGCTGGTGACCGCCATCGCCGTCACCATCCTCGCCACCTTCCTCGGCACCTATCTCAGCTTCTTCCTCGACAGCGCCCCGGCGCCGACCATCGTGCTCGTGCTCACGGGCTTTTTCCTGGTCGCCTTCGTCCGGCGCCTGCGCCTGACCCGGATGGCCTCGGCGAGCGTCGGCGCGGGCGAGGGCTGACGCACGATTGGCTTCCCCGACCTTATCCGCTTCAGGTGTCGATAATAGGAATATTATCCGAAGCCGATGCGGCTGTCAAGCCGGTGCCCGGTTCGTTCGGCATTATGGGCTTTTGCGCGCCCGGCGCGCGCTCCGGACGTGCCGGAAGCTCCGGAAAAACGTTGTCCGGCAAGAGCTTGCCTGCCGCCGGGTTCGTTGGTCGGCGCCCGGGTTCGTTCGTCGAAAACGCGGGTTCGTTCGTCCGAAACCCGGGTTCGATCGTCGATTTCGCGGGTTCGTTCGTCGCCGCCTGTCGCGGAATCAGCGACATGTCCCTGCGGATGTCGCAGAATCCGCGACATAAGGAATCGTGATGTCGCGGATTCCGCGACATTCGGCCGGGTGCTGTCGCGAAATATGCGACAACCCGGGCCGGCCTGACGCGGATTCCGCGACAACCCGGGGCGTGCAGGGGGTCGAAGGGCGGCAAGTGGCGCGCTCGGCACGATTTCCGGGGGACGGCCATAAGCGTTCGTGATGGCCGGGCGGTCGAGGTGGACAATGTCACGCCTGCGGCCGAGCTCGACTGATGGTTCGATCCGCAGGCCGCGAGGATCGTGCTGCGGGCGGACTGTCGACCGATCACATGCATTTCCGCGCTGAGCGAGCGGCACCACGCGCCTCACCGCCGCGGCGGGCGCCAGCCGGCGGCCAGCGCCTCGCCTTCGCTGCAGAACCAGCGCTCGCCCTGGCTCTCGGTGATCCTGGTGCGGTCGTAGTGCGGTGACCAGGGCGTGTGGTAGATGCGGTCGCCGCTGCTCTGGCTGATGTTGCCCTTGATGGCGCAGCCGTTCGGGGCCGACTGCTCGGCCGCCTGCCAGCGGCGGGCGCGGTAGTCCCAGGGTGGCTCGAGGCGCGCCTGCCAGAGGCCGGCCAGCTTGGCTTCCGCCTCCTCCTGCAGGGGTACCAGGCGGGCCGAGTACCTAACGAAGGCGAGGGCGTAGCCTTCGGCGACCAGCCAGGCCGAGAGGTCCTGGCCTTCGTGGCTGCAGGTGGCGATGGACCTGCCGTAGTCGTCGAGGCCGGCGACCGCGCAGGTCACGGTCTCGCCCGCGATGCGGTCGGCGAGAAAATTGGTGGCCACGACGCCGCAATGCTGCAGCTCCCTCGGGCCGTCGCAGCGCTGGCCGAGCTCGGGCGCGTCGATGTCGGCGAGCCGCACCACCGTGGTGCCGAGGCGGATGGTGTCGCCGTCGACGACCTCGGCCCGGCCGGTGAGCGTGGTCGCGGCGAGCCCGGCCCCGGGCAGCAAGGCCAGCAGGGCGAGCAGCGACAGTCGATGCCGCCGGGGCGGCGCCATTTCGTTGTTTCCTCCCGCAGCCACGACTTCGCGGCGTCTGGTCGATCACCGGGAGCATAGGCGCCTGGTGACGCGGCGGAAGGGCGTTCGCCGCACGAAGCGGCGCAGGCCATCCCCGGGGGCGCCGAGCCGGTGAGGCTCAGGGCCGCACCAGCCCGTCCGGGATGTGGGCCCTGGCGTAGCGGCCGAAGGCGGTGAGGGTGGCGGGCTCTGGCCTGGGCCAGCCGGTGGCGAGGGCGGAGGGGTCGGACCAGATGGCGTGGGCCCAGGGGCAATGGCCGACGAAGCTGCCGTCGGGGAAGGCGTGGGTCTCGAGCCAGCGGGTGAAGCCGGCGTCGGGGGGCTCGGCCAGGTCGGTCGGCAGGTAGCCCCAGCCGCCGCAGAGGAAGGGGATCTCCTGATCGAGGCCGCCGACGAGGCGGTCGAAATCGGCCCATTCGCCGTCCGCGAACATGTGGAAGGAGGCCAGGAAATTACCGGCCGGATCGTCGATCGGGCGCTCGCGCCAGCGGCTGAAGTCCTTGGCCCAGTGGCCGCCCGAGAGGCTGAGGAGGTTGGTGGCGCCGGTGGCGCGGATGGTCTCGATCACGTCCTGGTAGAGGGGCTGGACGTGGTACCACTGGTCGAGCCGGTCGAAGCGGGTTTCGGGCGGGTTGTAGTGGGCGGTCGGCTCGTCGAAGAGGCTGAAGGCGATGGCGCCCCGGTCGCCGAGGCGGGTCGCGGCGTCCTGCCAGAAGCGGGTCCAGAGCGGGATCGACGAGTCGTTGTAGTTGGTGAAGCGGAACCAGTGGTCGATGTCCTGGGACGCCCCGCCGGGCCAGCCGATGCACCACCAGTTGAGGATCACGAAGAGGCGCTGGCGCTCGCAGGCGTCGAGGATCGGCAGGAGGTGGGCCCAGAAGGCCTCGGGCGAGCGCTCGCGATACTCGGCGGGCGCCACCAGGAGGCGGACGCAATTGGCCCCCCAGAGCCCGGCGATGGTGGCGATCTCGGCGACATGCGGGGCGGGGCCCAGATCGCCGGTGAAGGCGTTGAAGTTGGGGCCGTAGAGATGGACGGGCCGGCCCTGCCAGCGGAGCCCGGCGCCGGCGCGCCGCAGGCCGGGTGCCGCCGCACGCGCCGGCCGACCGGTCGCGAGAAGGCCGGTCGCGGCAGCACTGGCGAGCAACCGGCGGCGGGTCGGGCCGGCGAGGGCTGGGGGGTCAGCCGACAGCGGTGGCCGGCTGGCGCTGCGGTGCCCGCTGGCCATATTTGCGCCAGTAGTAGCCGACGGTCTCGTCGAGCACGTGGTCGAGCGGGCGGTGCGGCTGCCAGGCGAGCCGCTCCTGCTCGGCGCTGATGTCGACAACCCGCCGGTCGCAATCCTCGTAGCCGTCGCCGTAGAACTCCTTCGAGCCGATCTCCTGGATGGGGTGCTCGAGATAGCGGTCGTCGCCGCTGACCCGGGCGAAGGCGCGGCGCACGCCATGGGCGAGGTCGCGCATGCTGACCTCGTTGGCCGGGTTGCCGATGTTGTAGAAGTGGTCGAGCGAGTGCTCGGGGCGGTCGATGATCGCGACCAGGGCGTCGATGGCATCGTGGATCGAGGTGATGGTGCGCATGGCATGGCCGCCGTCGACCAGCAGGATCGGGTCGTCGTTGAGCACGGCGCCGACGAACATGGCGAGCACGCGCGGCTTGCCTTCGCCCTCGATGCCCGGGAGGTAGTCCATGCGCGGCCCGAAGAAGTTGAACGGCCGGACGATGGCGAACCGCAGCCCGGCCTCCTTGTGGTAGGCGTAGACCAGCCGCTCGAGCAGCTGCTTCGCCGTCGCGTAGGTCCAGCGCTGGTTCTGGACCGGCCCCATGATCATCGGCGTCGTCGCCGCATCCAGCACATAGAGCTCGGGGTTGTCGTAAGGCTGGCCCGGCAGGTAGCTCGACAGCGTGCGACCATAGACCTCGCTGGTCGAATAGTGGATCAAAGGCTTCTTGTACTTGGCGGCGAGCTCGACGATCTGATAGCCATCGATGAAGTTGGCATAGATTGTGCGTAGTGGCTCGGTGTTGTATTGTGAGGGATTGCAGATTGCCGCGAGATTGACCACCCAGTCGCAGGCAGCGAGGTCCTTCTCGAACTGGACGAAGGCTTCCGGCCCCTTGAGGAGCCGGCGCCGCAGAGTCAGCCTCGGGTGGTCGAGCAGATGCTCGATCTTGTCCGTCTGCCCGTCCCAGCCGACAATCTCGACCGCCTCGCGCGCGAGCATCCGCTCGAGAAAATGACTGCCGATAAATCCAGCGCAGCCAGGCACAAGCAATTTCATGGTTCGATCCCCGCAGTAGACACCCATCGCTGACATAGAGGGGCAGCCGGGGCGAAGCAAAAGGTTTGCCCGACGACCGGGTCCCCCGTGATCGAGTGTGTCATTGTTGCGTCGCGTCATCTACCTGGGGGCGAATTATTGTGCAATGGCTTCCGCGATCAGCGAAACCGGGGCGATTCTGTCGCCGCCGCGCCACAACCCGTCGGCGACGAGGCCGCGGACGGGTCGTCGGTGTGGCCGACGCTGGCTCGTGCTGTACTGTCCGCATCGGGAGAAACGCGGGAATTCGCAAGACCAGTGGGCCATGTCGAGCCACGTCGGGGTTGGCGGGTCGGCTTCCTCGACAACAGCATGTCAGGTGCAGTCAAAGTTGATCGACATGGATAAAAATGTCCAAAAAGTTGAAAGCGGGGGAGTCGATCAGGACGTTCGATGGCGCGGCGGCGAGGCGGCCCCGACAAACAGGCAACCGGTGATTGTAAGCGAGGACTACCAGTACTTCAAGGAGATCTTCGCGCATCTGAAGGAGCTCGCCGGCCGGCCCGGGCTGCGTCTCGCCCTGGCCGTCGACACGCGCGATGCCGTGGGCGAGGTCGATGCCGACACCGTGGCGATCGTCACCTCCGACGAGAACTGCCAGCTGCCGGTCAATGTCCGGGATGCCGGCCTCATCCTGAAGTGCCACGGCGTCGAGCCCTATCCGATGCCAGCTTCGCCGGTCTTGCCGGCAGCGCTGGTGGAGCGGCTCAGGGTGGCGCGCGAGCGGCGGCGCTGGCGGGCGGACGCGGCGCGGCTCGGGCCGGCCGGGGTGGCGGGCCTGCTGGCCAAGACCGAGCTCGTGCCGATGGGCTACTGCAAGCAGCTCGACCTGCCGCTGGTGCCGTTCGCCGAGCGGCGCCGGGTCTTCTCGTTCCGCGGCTCGGTCGACAACTACCGGGCCGGCCTGCTCTCCCGGCACGCGGTGACCAACTACCCCAAGCGCGTCGCCCGCCAGCGCTTTCTCGCGGCCTTGCGCGAGGTCGCCAGGGAGGCGCCGGCTGACGCCTGCGACCTGCGCATCACCACGGATTTCGACGACAGCCTGAAGGATGCCGGGCGCGACTACTCGACAGCGCTGATGGACAGCCGCTTCTGCCTCTGCCCGCGCGGCACGCGGCTCGAGACCTTCCGCATCTTCGAGGGGCTGCGCTACGGCTGCATCACGGTGACCGAGGCCTTGCCCGACCGCTGGTACCTGCGGGGAGCACCACTGCTTTCGGTCGGTGACTGGCGCGAGCTGCCGGGCCTGATGCGGCGGCTCCTGGCCGATCCGGAGCGCATGGCGGAGCTGCACCATCGCTCGCTCGCCTGGTGGCGCGACATGATTTCGCCCCTGGCCATCGCGCGCCGGGTGCTGCCGCGGCTCGAACGGGGTGGCCCGGCCCGCCACGCCGCCGTCGGGTCGGCGGGAGGGCTCGGCTGATGGTTCTGGCCCTTTTCGTGCTGGCTGCCCTGGCGCTCTTTCTCGGCCTCTACTCCTTCGTCTTCTACGCCCCGAGCCTCGCCCTCCTGCCGGCCCGCCCGGTGGCCCGGCGCGATGTGGCGGACGGTCGGCGGCCACGCATCACCCTGTGCTTCTGCGCCTATCGCGAGGAGCAGGTGGTGCCGCTGAAGCTCCAGAACCTGCGGCTGCTGCGCGAGCGCCACCCGGATCTGGAGATCCTGGCCTATGTCGACGCCTCGCCGGATCGCACGGCCGAGCTGCTCGAGGCGGCGCCGGAGCTCCTGACGGTGATCGTCGGCGAGGAGCGGCGCGGCAAGAGCCACGGCATGAACCGGCTGGTCGCCGCCGCGACCGGCGACATCGTCGTCTTCACCGATGCCAACGTGCTGCTCAAGGACGATGCGCTCGACGTGATCGCCGCGCATTTCGCCGACCCCGAGGTCGGCTGCGTCTGCGGCCGGCTGCTCTATGTCGACGACCACAACCCGGCCGCACACGTGAACTCGCTGATGTGGCGGCTCGAGGAGCGGATCAAGCGGGCCGAGAGCCGGACGGGCTCGGTGATCGGCGCCGACGGCTCGCTCTTCGCCATCCGTCGGGCCCTGCACCGGCCGCCCCCGGCGGACATCATCGACGATTTCTACGTCTCCCTGTCGATCCTGCTCGACGGCCACCGGGTGATCTCCGCACCGGATGCCATCGCCTACGAGAACTCGGTGCACGACCCCTATGAGGAGATGCAGCGCAAGGTTCGCATCGCCTGCCAGGCCTGGAACGTCCACCGCCTGCTCTGGCCGCGGCTCCGCCGGCTGGATGCGGTGCATCTCTACAAATACGTCGCGCACAAGCTGCTCCGCTGGTTCTCGCCCTTCGCCCTGGCGCTGGCCGTGCTGCTCGTCTCGACGGCCCTGCTCCTCGCCTTGCCCCTGACCCTGTTCCTGCAGCTCTTGGTCGCCGGGCCGCTCGCCCTGGCGCTCGGGCTCTGGCTCCGCCTGGGCGCCGCCGAGGCGACGCACAGCACGGTCCTCTCGTTGCTCGGCGTCGGCATCGGCATCACCCGCTCGCTGCGGGGCGAGCGGTTCCAGACCTGGACCCCGGCGACCTCGGCGCGGCAGCGCCTGGAGCGGCCGCGGCTCGTCTATTTCAGCCACGACCGCAACGACGCCAATGTCTGGCAGCGCTGCCAGGATTTCACCGCCCTCGGCTTCGTGCTCACCAATGTGAGCTGGCATCGCGACAAAAACTCGCAGGACGGCGAGCGGCCCTGGCACGAGATCGATCTCGGCCGGACGGTCGATGCCGCCTACTGGCACCGCGCCTGGAGCGTGGTGCGGGGGGCCTTCGGCGTGCTCTGCCACTTCCAGCAGCTCCGGGACGCGGATCTCGTCGTCGCGCGCAATTTCGAGCCGTCCGTCCTCGCCATGCTGGCCCGCCGCCTGTTCAATCGCCGCGTGCCTTTCGCCTATGAGTGTGTCGACATCCACCGTTTCCTCACCAGCCGCTCGGTGCTCGGCGATGCCTGCCGCCTGGCGGAGCGCCGGGTGCTGGCGGCCGCCGACCTCCTGATCGTCAGCTCGCCCGATTTCGCCAGCCGCTACTTCGCGCCCGTGCACGGCTATGACGGCCCGGTCTATCTGCTCGAGAACAAGATGCCGAGCTTCCTCGCCCGGCGCTTCGCCGCCCCGACCATGCTGCGTCGGCCGCATGTCGGCCCGCCCTGGCGGATCGGCTGGTTCGGCATGCTGCGCGACATGGAGAGCCTGGGCCTGCTCCTGCGGCTCGCGGCGATGCGACCGGAGTTGGTCGAG
>ERZ795053.1545-NODE-1545-length-29177-cov-7.980771_pt1 | contig 29177 bp, 21 predicted proteins | sample MGYA00375137_ERZ795053 | MGnify/ENA primary metagenome ERZ795053 (study PRJEB30182, sample SAMN05720284) | activated sludge metagenome | isolation source: Anaerobic digester | place: Hong Kong | collected 2014-12-17 ...
CAATTTCTCCTGTCCTTGAATTGAAACTTTGATTGTAAATATTTTGAGTATTGAACAGGTTTTGAATATCCAGTGCAAATTCCATTGTCACTTTTTTATTGTTCTGCTTTAAAGCTATCCGCAAGTCGGTCCTGAAGTAATCATCAAATTGTTTAGAAAAGGCATTTTCGTTATCATATTCGGCCACATATTGATTTTCGCCAACCTGAATGGCCTCAATCGGGGTGTAGCGCTGTCCGCCGGCAAATGTGGTTTTAATATCCACCAAAAGCTTATATTGCTTTTTCTTTCTCTTTTCCGGGTCTCTGCTCAAGGACCACTCTTTTCCAATCAAACCGTTAGCAACATAATTTCCATTGAAAGCAGTATTATGCAATTTACCATCGCTTCCTTTATACTTTGAATCGTAGAATGAGGTCGTAACCAGAAAATACATGCCATTGCTAAGGAACCTTTCGAGGGTGATTTCCAATCCATAATTTCTTCCGGTTCCCTCGTTAATCAAAGTATCCGGGTTGAATATCCCAAAATTAGCCCCCTGATTAAGCAGCGAAAAGGAGTTTTTTTCATGGCCATCCACGCCGGCATTGGTAATATATTGGTAATAGGCTTCTGTTTTCAATCGCATATTATCTCCCAGGCTTCGGTCGTAGCCCACCACAAAATGCTGACTGTGCGTCATGTTCAGGTCTTTATTGGGTTTAAAGTAAGTTCCATCCGGGAGGCGGGTTTGATCAAAGTAGACAGTTATTGGGGCTAACTGACTATGGTATCCATATCCAAAACTCAATGTTTGTCCAGGGGTGAAATTCCATTTCAAACCTGCCCTTGGTTCGATGGAGTTTGTATTGTTGTAGAAAAAATGCTGGTAATGAAGACCAGTATTCAGTGTTAATTCATTGTTGATTTTATATTGCCATTCCACATAAGGTTGCAATAGCGAAGTGGTTCCTTCAAACTGTGTAATAATGTCGAATCGGTCGTGTTCGTCAATGTAGGCACTGTCGATAAAATCATATTTCGAATGGCTGTATGTAAAACCCACTTTGATGCTGTTTTGTGAATTGATCCTGTAGTTCAAAAAATAATTGGCAAAAAATTTATATTCTTTGTGACTATTCCTGAAGTAAGGCAAAATTTCGTAATTCTCCGGATTGATCGAATCGATGGTAACATGAAAATCATGATAGGTTCCTGCGATCACCAATTTGCTGTATGTGTTTTTATTGATGAGATAAGTATTAGAAAATCCCAATACTGCCATGTCGGAACCATTGATCAGGTCGAATCCTTCACCCGCATAAAAATCGACACTTTCTTCGAGGGTATCTTTTTCAGAATTCAGAAAGGAGATATCGCTTTTACCACCCATTCCAAATACCGTGAAGCTGCCAAGCTTTGTTTGAGGAAGGTTTATTTTGAAAGATCCGTCCTGGTATTTCGGGATGGCAGTGCCGGTTCCAAAATCCACACCAATTGCATTAAAAGCTTCCAAAGTCGAATAGCGATAATTGGCCAGGTAAGAGGATCCCTTTTCGCGTGAAATCGGACCTTCAGCGCCAAACTCAAATCCATTAAATCCGATCTGTCCAAGGAACTCATGTTTCTCATCATTTCCGTTTCTCATTTTCAAATCAAAAACCCCTGAAATGGCATTTCCATATTCAGCGGGAAATGCACCGGTCATAAAATCGGAATTAGCAAGCTGGTTATTGTTTAATATGCTAACAGGTCCTCCGGTGGATTCAGTAGAACCATAGTGATTCGGATTTGGGATATCAACACCTTCCAGCCGCCAAAGCAGTCCGCTGGGAGAGTTACCCCTGATGATAATATCGTTCCGGCTGTCATCAGTGCCTCTTACCCCGGCATAGTTCGAGGCCATCCGCGAAACATCGTTACGGGAGCCAGCAAATCTTTCGGTTTCTTCCACGGTAAAACTGCGGGCACTAACGCTGGCCATATCATTAATGGGATTATCCTTCTCCGATTTGGCAGTTATCACCACCTCCTCGCTCATGATTGCCACCTCCTCCATTTCAATTTTTAAAACTAGTTCTTTACCTGCCAATAGATCAAGGCTGGTCATAAAAACATCTTTATATCCAAGAAAAGTTACCCGAATACCAATCCTTCCAACAGGAATATTTTCGAGGCGGAAACGACCATTTTCATCAGCCGATACCCCGATAATAGGATCAGAGTTTAATAAAATAACATTTGCTCCTGGAAGTGGCGTAAGTGTTTGCATGTCAATCACAGTGCCGCGAACAGTTTGGGTAATGGTTTGTTGTGATTTGGCACCCATAGCCAATGTCCAAATAAAAATCAGTAATAGTAATTGTTTCATGATCATAGTTTTGATGCTGCAAAATTGATGATGAATTATATGTTTGAAAAGTAAAAACTGCTCAATTGTCAAAAATTAACTACCGGTTGATTCAATATGGTTCTTAATTGTGAATGAAGCATGCGGGTAAAATGATCATTCAAAACAGACGATTTTGCAGTTCCTGAAAAAATTATCTTTGCGCTGTTGATGAAGCTCTTAAAATTTAATTTATAAAAAAGGTTTGTACAATTAAAAAAATTTCTAATTTTGCACTCCAATTTTTACAGCAAAAAGCAAATATATAATAATGTACGCAATAGTAGAAATAGCAGGGCAACAATTTAAAGTTGAAAAAGATCAGGAAATTTTTGTGCATCGTTTAGATGGTGAAGCAGGCTCAACTGTTGAATTTGACAACGTATTGCTTTATGACAATGACGGTAAAGTATCGGTTGGTACTCCGGTTGTTGATGGCATGTTAGTGAAAGCTAAAATTGTTGAGCACCTGAAAGGTGATAAGGTGATCGTTTTTCACAAAAAACGCCGTAAAGGGTATCAAAAACAAAACGGACATCGTCAGTATTTGAGTAAAATCGTGATTGAAGATATCCTTTCAGGAGCTAAAAAAACTGCTAAAAAGGAAGAGCCAAAGAAAGAAGAGCCCAAAAAGGAAGCTCCTATAAAAGAGGTAAAAGCTGAAGCTAAACCCGAAAAGAAAGAAGCTCCTAAAAAAGCGGAAAGTAAACCTGCTGCCAAAAAAGAAGCACCTGCGAAAGCAGAACCTAAAAAAGCTGAAGCAAAAAAGGCAGAGGATAAAGAAGCCAAAGCTGAGAAAAAAGCTGAACCCAAAAAAGCTGATAAAGAAGAAAAACAAGACGATAATTAAGTCGATCTTCAATTTAAAGAAAATACATTTTTTGACTAACATAAAAATTTCTTGCCATGGCACATAAAAAAGGAGTTGGTAGTTCGAGAAACGGTCGTGAATCAGAAAGTAAACGTTTAGGAGTTAAAATATACGGCGGACAGTTTGCAAAAGCCGGAAACATTCTTGTACGGCAACGTGGAACCAAACATTACCCGGGTGAAAATGTGGGTATGGGCAAAGATCATACTTTGTTTGCCCTTACTGATGGAATGGTTGAATTTCGCAGGAAAAAGGACGATCGCTCATATGTGAACGTTGTTTCTGCTGAAGAACAGGCAAACTAAAATCTGCCAGTACGCGAGACGATGAAAGAAGGACAAATCCTTCTCCGGCCGGAGAAGGATTTTTTTATTTCAAGATTTCACGTCCCCTTGCATTGTCATTTAAAAGCTAATAAAGTACATTTGCACTTCCAAAATTGAAATCATGTTACAGGTAAATTATATCCGTGAAAATAAACAGGAAGTAATTGACAGGCTTGCAGTTAAAAATTTTAGTGCAGCCGGTTTGATCGATAAGATACTTGATCTGGATGAAGCTCGCAGGGCTACACAAAAAGAGCTGGACGATTCGTTGGCTGAAGCTAACAAACTGGCCAAAGAGATTGGTGCTTTGTATAAGGAGGGTAATCGTAATGAAGCCGAAGCCCTGAAAGCCAGAACAGCTGAATTAAAGCAAATTTCAAAAGGGTTAAATGATCAGCTTGACAAACTGACCACTGACATGGAAAAAACCCTCGTTTTGCTGCCAAATCTTCCGCACCATTCGGTGCCGAAAGGGAAATCAGAAGAAGATAATGAAGTGGTTACTCAGGAAGGTGATATTCCGCAACTTCATATGGATGCTTTGCCTCACTGGGATTTGATCAAAAAGTATGATATTATTGATTTTGACCTGGGTAATAAAGTAACAGGAGCTGGGTTCCCTTTTTACAAAGGTAAAGGTGCAAAATTACAAAGGGCGTTGATCAACTTTTTCCTGGATAAGGCGCTGGATGCTGGTTACACCGAATATCAACCCCCTTTGCTGGTAAATGAAGATTCGGGTTATGGAACCGGTCAGTTGCCTGATAAGGATGGACAGATGTATCATGCAGGTGAGGATAATCTTTACCTGGTTCCCACTGCTGAGGTGCCAATCACCAATATTTACCGGAATGTGATCCTGAAGTCGTCCGATCTTCCAATAAAAAATGTTGCTTACTCATCTTGTTTCAGGCGTGAGGCAGGCTCCTGGGGTGCTCATGTTCGCGGACTTAACCGCTTGCATCAGTTTGATAAGGTGGAAATTGTGCATATTGCGCATCCGGATAACTCTTACGAAATTCTGGAAGAAATGCGGGCTCATGTTGCTTCTCTGATCCGTGCACTGGGATTGCCTTTCAGGATTTTGCGGCTTTGTGGAGGTGATATCAGTTTTACCTCGGCCCTTACCTATGATTTTGAGGTTTATTCGGCAGCTCAGCAACGTTGGCTGGAAGTAAGCTCAGTTTCCAATTTTGAGAGTTTTCAAGCAAACCGCATGAAACTCAGGTTTAAGGATGAAGAAGGTAAAACGCAGCTCGCTCATACCCTAAATGGTAGTGCATTGGCTTTACCCAGAATTGTTGCTGCGCTTCTTGAAAACAATCAAACACCCGAAGGAATCAATATCCCGGAGGTTCTTAGACCGTTCACAGGATTTGAAACAATCTGAACCATCCGCTGTTTTTAAAATAAAGCTCTTTGGGCACCGTTTTGAACTGAATGTTTATACATGAAAGCTTTAATTAAAAGTCTTGCTTTTCTTTTTGCCATATCTGTTGCAGGTTTTGTAAATGCGCAAGTTGATAAGGTATTGAAACCCGTGGAGGTGCATCCTCCTAATCCGGGCGGAAAACCACAGACTCAAAACCAAAATGATCCGCAACTGGCTGCCCAGTATTTCCGAAACCGCGATTATGAAAAAGCTTTGGTTTTGTATAAGAAACTTTATGAAGAGCAGCAAAACACATCTGTTTATTACACTTACTACCTTTATTGCCTTGTTGAACTGGAATCGTACAAAGAGGCTGAAAGACTTGTGAAACAACAAATGAAAGACAAACCTTCAGAGGTTAAATATCAGGTTGATCTGGGATATGTGTATGCAAGCCAGGGTGATCAGGGCAAGGCAAAACGACAGTTTGAATCGGTGTTGAAGGATCTTCCGAAAAACCGGCAGGCAATCATTGAAATTGCCAATGCATTTTTATACCGGCAACAGGTGGAGTATGCTGTCGAGACTTACAAAGCAGGGGCTAAGTTGATCAATTATCCTTTTCTGCTTGAAATGGGTAATCTTTACAGGCAAACCCGAAATTATTCGGCTATGATTGATGCTTACCTGGAGTTGATCGCGTATGATTATATGAATATTCCTGATGTGCAAGCCCGACTACAATCAGCCCTGAATGACGATCCAGATGGAAATATAAATGAGTATCTGCGATATTCGTTGCTTGAGCGGGTACAAAAAGATCCTCAAATAGTGTATTTTTCAGAAATGCTTTTATGGCTTAGTATTCAAAATGAAGATTTTGACATGGCGCTTACCCAGGCCAAAGCAATCGACAGAAGAATGAAGGAGGAAGGAGCCAGGGTGTATGATCTTGCTAATATTGCACTTTCAAATGAGGACTATGATGTGGCCATGGATGGATTCAAATACATCCTCAAAAAAGGGAAAGACAATTTTTATTATGTGGATGCGAAAATCGGTTTGCTTTATGCACATTACCTGAAAATTACCAATACCAGTGATTTTACAAGGAATGATCTGGATGAGCTCGAACGTGAATACACCTCCACGCTGGATGAATACGGGCGAAATCCTTCCACGATAGTGATCATGCAATATCTGGGTCATTTGCAAGCATTTTACCTTGATAAACCCCAGGAAGCAATAGCAGTTTTAGATGAAGCGATCCATATTCCGGGAGCAGATAGCAGGAATATTGCAGCCGTAAAGATTGAATTGGCTGATGTGTATGTGCTTACAGGGGATGTGTGGGAGGCAAAACTATTATATGCCCAGGTTGAAAAAGCTTTTAAAAATGATCCGGTTGGTTACGATGCACGGTTTAAAAATGCCCGTCTCTCTTTTTATATTGGTGAATATGACTGGGCAAAGGCCCAATTGGATGTACTCAAAGCGGCCACATCAAAATTAATCGCCAATGATGCCTTGAAGATGTCGGTTTTGATTAGTGATAACCTGGATGCTGATTCTTCAACTAATGCACTCGACCTTTATGCCAGGGCAGATTTGCTGGTTTACCAGCGGCGTTTTGATCAGGCCGTCGAAACGTTGGATTCAATTTTTAACCTTTCAGCCTATCACCCCATCTTTGATGAAGTTTTACTTCGCAAAGCTGAAATTTATTATAATCTTGGACAGTTCGCGCAGGCTGATACTTTGTTGCAGGATATTGTTTCAAACTATCCTGACGAAATAACTGCCGATAATGCATTATTTATGCGGGCACAATTGTATGAAAACCAGTTTAAAGATAAAGATACAGCCATGAGGCTTTACGAAAAACTTTTAACCAGCTATCCCGGAAGCCTTTATGCCGTGGATGCCCGCAAACGATTCAGGATTTTACGCGGCGATTTTGATAAGGAGAATCTGACAGATGAGGAGAAATTTCTTTTTAATCTTGAACCTAATTAATTTGCAGTTGTAAAGCCATGGTCAAACCTAAAAAACACCTCGGTCAGCATTTTTTAACGGATCCGAATACTGCCCTGAAAATTGTAAATTACCTTCCGGAAAACACGTTGCAATTGCTTGAAATAGGACCAGGCAAAGGAATTCTTACCAAATTTATTTTACAAAAAAATATCCCGGATTTTAAACTTATCGAGCTGGATGCGGAATCAGTTGAATATTTGTTGCTGAACTTCCCTGAACTGGCCGGAAAGATTTACCAGCACGACTTTTTGAAGTTTGATCTAAAACAACTTTTTGATGGCAAATGGACAATTATTGGTAATTTCCCTTATAATATTTCGAGCCAGATTTTGTTCCGTGTGCTTGAATTCAGGAATAGTGTAAATGTGGTAGTGGGGATGTTTCAAAAGGAAGTTGCGGAAAGAATTGCCGCCTCTCCTGGTAATAAAACTTATGGAATTTTGAGTGTTCTCACGCAGGCCTATTATAAAATTGAATATCTGGCAACTATACGTGAAGGTGTGTTTTTTCCACCACCAAAGGTGAAATCTGCTGTAATAAGGCTTACCAGGAACGATGTTGAAAATTTGGATTGTGATGAGTCTTTATTTTTCGGGGTTGTAAAAACTGCATTTAACCAGCGCAGAAAAACTTTACGAAATGCACTTGGCAAAATGGGTGTAAAAGATATCATGGAAATTCAGGAATTTATGGAAAAACGGGCTGAACAATTATCGGTCAATGATTTTATTAAAATCACATCATTTCTTTCTATTCAAAAATAAAAACCCCGGAATGCCGGGGTTCATGATTTCATATTCGAATTTTATCAATATGTATTAGTCTTCATTACATCGGTTAATACATTCGATAATCTCAGTAAGTGTCACATTTTTAAGTGCATAAAAAATCTTTTTCCCTTCCCGCTTCGAAACTAAAACCCCTTTGTTTTTCAAAATATTCAGATGATGAGAGGCAGATGCCTGTTCAATATCCAAAGAACTGTAGATTTCAGTTACACTGAGTTTAGGTTTATCATTCAGCAGATCAATGATTGCGATCCGCATAGGATGCGCGATGGCTCTGAGTTTACTGGCAGCCATTTCGAGCTTGGAGATATCAAGAACTAATTTTGCCATAACAAGTTGGTATTGTTTTTTGCAAATGTAAAAAAAATATAACAGGATTTTAAATATGTAGATATTTAGAATTATTTTAAATATCGAACATAGATGTGAATGCAAACTTGTTGCCATCGAACAATCCTTTATCACTTAATTTCAATTCGGGAATCACCAGCAGTGCCATGAATGAAAGTGTCATGAAAGGTGCATTCAGTTTACATCCCAGTGATTTTGTGGCGTTGTTGATTTGCTGATACAGCGCCGCCACCTCTCTGCCATTTTTATCACTCATAATACCCCCCACCGGCAGTGGCAAATGCAGTTTCTTATTTTCATTTACCAGGGCGATACCGCCTTTCGACTTGATCAGTAAATTTATTGACTCTGCAATCTCATCGTCGGAGGTTCCGATGGCGATAATATTGTGGCTGTCGTGTGCAACAGTTGAGGCAAGTGCTCCATTTTTTAGTCCGAAACCGCTAATAAAACCTACGGCAGGATCGGCAGCATGATAGCGGTTCAAAACCACCAGCTTTAATACATCATGCGCTACATCGCTTATTACTTTACCGGATTCAATTTTAGCATCAGCAATTTCAGTTTTTGTTATGAGCTGCCCTTCAAGGGCCCTGATAACTTTGATTTTATTTGATTCAGCCTTTACCGAAATATCCTCTTTCGTGATTACTTTGGCCTTAAAATCATTGGGTGTTTTGGCCGCTGCCGAAGTAAAAAGACAGGTCCCCGATTCTGATACTTTCTGACCGGAAATGTAGGTGGATTTAACCTCAAAATTGTCCCAGTTATCAACAATTATAAAATCTGCAGAATCACCCTGTTGCAATAATCCAACCTCAAGTTTGTAATGTTTTATGGGATTGTAAGTGCAAACCCTCATTACAGTCAGGGGATCATAACCCAGTTTAATTGCCTTTTTTACCAACTCATTGATATGACCCTCGAGTAAGTCATCAGGGTGCTTATCATCGGAACAAAGCATGATGTGCCCGCTAAAATCTTTCATCAAAGGGATGAGGGCATCAAAGTTTTTGGCGGCGCTTCCCTCACGGATTTGCACCTTCATACCAAAGTTAATTTTTTCAAGTGCTTCTTCAATGGTAAAACACTCATGGTCTGTTGAAATCCCGGCTTCTATATATTGTTTGGCCTGATCACCGGTTAGTCCGGGAGCATGTCCATCAACAGGCTTATTGTATTTTTTGGCAATATCCAGTTTGGCCATAACGCCGGCATCTTTATAAATCACACCCGGGAAATTCATCATTTCCGATAAATATTTGATCTCATCACGTGATAGTAATGATTCAATTTCGCCCGGACCCAGTTTTGCGCCCGAAGATTCAAAGTCAGTGGCAGGCACGCAACTGGGAGCCCCAAAGTAAAATTTAAATGGAACCGATTGGCTATTACCAATCATAAATTCAACGCCATCAAGACCCAGGACATTTGCGATTTCATGCGGATCGGATACCGTTGCAACCGTACCATGAACTACGGCTAATTTGGCAAATTCCGAAGGTACCAACATGGAGCTTTCGATATGGATATGTGCATCAACTAAACCGGGTAAAATTAATTGATTGGGAACATCATTTTTTTGGAAAATTTCTGAAATTTTACCATCCTTAATTACAATTCCACCTTTGAACAAACGCATATTAACAACATCCGCAATGGTACCTTCAATGATGAATTTTTCAGCCATAGTTTTGTATTTTGATAGTTACAAAATTAAAGTATTTCTAAAAGATCAAAAAAATCATCATACCTTTGATTGTCAAATCCCGAAGGATTCAATGAATGTTCATATTTGAACAATTGATGTAGATTACCGAACAACCTTTTTAGCCGGAGTTCTCACAATAATTCGTGAATCTTTCGTTATCAATCTATTAGCAGGCTGGCACATTTTTAGATAAACTCAAGGAATCAAAGTAAACTGATCAAAACATGATCTATTGCAGGGAGCGACAAAATTTAAACCATATTATAAATCAACAAAAATTTTACAAATGCGATTTATTTCGATCATAACAGGTTTGATATTGGTAGTAGGTACCTTACAAGTTGAAGCACAGGACGCGAAGGTGTGGACTTTGGAAGAGTGTATTAATTATGCACTTGATCACAACATCAACATTAAAAAGCAGTATTTGAATCAGCAATACCAGGAAGAAGTGCTGCTTCAAAGCAAGCTGGGGGTATTGCCTAGTGTAAACGGTTTTGCCTCACACGGGTACAATTGGGGACAACGGGTCGATCCCTTTACCAACGAATTTGCAACCGATCGTGTTCGGTCAAATAATATTTATGTATCAGGTGACTTGAATCTTTTCAGTGGATTTCAGCAGGTAAATATTATCAAACGAAATAAACTTGATTTGCTCAAGGCACAATATGATGCAGATTATTACCAGGATGACATTGCCATCAGCGTTGCAACGGAATATTTGCAAATGTTATATTACATGGAGTATGTTGGAATTGCCAGGAATCAACTGGAAATTACCAAACAACAGGTGGATCGCACAAGTAAGCTTGTAGAAGCCGGAACACTTGCAAAAGGAGATTTGCTGATCATTGAGGCACAACTTGCTTCAGAAGAATTATCCCTGGTTCAGGCTGAAAATAACCTTGCCCTTTCCAGACTAAACCTCACCCAATTGCTTGAACTCTCGGGCGATGAAGGTTTTGAAATAGAAGTTCCTGAATTGGGTTTGGTGGAACAACCTGAAATTTTTACTCCTCGTCAGATATTTGAAACGGCCATGGGAACTCGTCCTGAGATAAAAAGTGCCGAAGTAAATGTTGAAAGCTCAGAAGTTACCCTTGGAATTGCTCGTTCCAATTATTATCCCCGACTTACTTTAAGTGGATCCATTGGATCCGGGTATTCAGGTGCCAACCAAATTGGAAACGATCCAACTTATTATTTACCCCAAATAGCGGTTACTGAAACCGGTATTCCGGTTTATCCATTAAGTGAACAGGTAAGTTATGGCTCCTTTGATCCTAAACCATTTAAAGATCAGTTTAATGATAACCTTAATGAATCAGTTGGCTTAAACCTGAGTATTCCAATCTTTAATGGCTGGAGTGCCCGATCACAGGTTGCACAAGCAAAGATCGGGATTGAAAATGCAAACCTCGACCTCGAACTTCAAAAAAACAACCTTTATAAAATCATCCAGCAAGCTTATAACGACGCCGTATCAGCATTTAACAGCTATAAAGCTTCGGATAAAAAAGTAGCTGCCACCAGTGAATCATTTAAATACGCCGAGCAAAAGTACAATGTGGGTTTGATCAATTCTGTGGAGTATAATGATGCCAAAAAGGAGTATAACAATGCCCTCTCAGAAAGGATACAATCCAAGTTCGATTTTGTATTTCGCACCACGGTTATCGACTTTTATATGGGTAAACCGCTCACGCTCGGTCAATAACAATAATTTGTTAGCATATACATTAGGCAAAAGCACAGAAGCAACTGTGCTTTTGTGTTGTTTTCATTGAAGTAATAAACCCAAAGAATTTGAAAGAAAAACCTTAATTTAGCACGTTAATTACTGACCTCAAAAACAACATATCATGGTTGCCAAATCTAAAAAAAACAAAAAGATCCTTATATGGGCTGCGGCTATTATATTGATCCTGCTGGTTGTATTGGCTGTTACAAAAGAAAAGGGAAATAAGGGTTCAAAGGTGATCGCTGAGGTGCCACAACAAAGAACGATTATTGAAACCGTTTCGGCCAACGGAAAAATTCAACCTGAAAAGGATATAAAGATCAGTCCCTATATCTCAGGCGAAGTGGTGGCATTGTATGTTAAAGAGGGGGATAAAGTAGCAAAGGGTGATTTGCTTGCCAAGATTGATCCGGAAATTTATAAAACCAATTATGAACAAATAGAAGCCGGGCTTCAAATGCAGCGGGCAAACCTTGCCAATGCCAAGGCCCGACTGGCACAAGCGCAGGCGCAATTTGTTAAATCGGAAGAGGATTTCAAACGAAGTCAGCAGTTGTTTAAGCAAAATGTTATTTCACAAAGCGATTTTGATGCAGCAACCTCAGCTTTTGAAGTGGCGAAAGCCGAAGTGGAAGGAGCAAAGGAAAACGTGAAAGCTGCTGAGTTTTCGGTTAGCAGCTCTGAAGCAAGTTTGCGTGAAGCAAAAGAAAACCTGGTGCGCACTGCTATTTATGCTCCCAACGATGGCACCGTCAGTCGCCTGAGTGTAGAGGAGGGTGAACGGGTTACAGGAGCCTCACAATTTTCGTCAGGAACTGAAATTATGCGAGTGGCAAACCTCACCCGGATGACTGTTGAGGTAGAGGTAAATGAAAATGATATTGTTCGGGTTGAACTTGGCGATACCTGTATTATTGAGGTGGATGCCTATCTCGATCATAAATTCAAGGGAATTGTAACAGAAATGGCAACTTCGGCCAATACAACCGGGGTAAGCGCAGATCAGGTTACCAATTTTGAAGTGAAGATATTGATCCTCGAAGATTCATATAAAGATCTCGTTTCAGAAAATAGCAGCATTCAATCACCCTTCAGGCCGGGTATGTCAGCTACGGTGGATATTCAAACCGAAACAGCCATCAAAGCTTTAACCATTCCTATTCAGGCTGTTACCACCCGGGCAGATACCACCGACTATCAAACTCCTGATGAAAATGAAATGGCTGAGGATTCGGAGGAAATTGAAAAGAAAAATGAGGACCTTCAGGAAGTTGTATTTGTGATCACCGACGGAAAGGCCGGGATGAAAGAAGTTAAAACCGGAATCCAGGATAATATGTACATCGTGATTACTGAAGGCCTTACATTGGAAGATGAAGTAATAACCGGCCCTTATCGTTTGGTTTCCAAAAAACTTAAAGATGGTGACCTGGTAAATAAGGTGGATAAGAAGGATCTTTTTGCTGACGAAGATTAATAATGGCACTTATTTTATCCATTGAAACTGCTACCCCTACCTGTTCTGTAGCCCTTACTGATAATGAGGAATTAATTGCTTACCGCGAAAGCGAGATAGTTAACTCTCATGCCAGAGTTGTAACGGTTTTTGTTCAAGAGATATTAAGCGAGGCCGTCATTAAACTGAATCAGGTAGATGCTGTTGCGGTGAGTAAAGGCCCCGGTAGTTATACCGGTTTGCGAATAGGTGTTTCTACGGCAAAGGGATTGTGTTATGCTGCCGACAAACCACTAATCGCTGTAAATACGCTGCAATCGATGGCCATGGGAATGATTCAGCGCCTGGAGTCAACTACCTACAATCCTTTCCTGATTCCGATGATAGATGCCCGCAGGATGGAAGTTTATGCAGCCGTTTATAACAGAAACGCCGAACAATTGAGAGACACACAGGCCGATATAGTTGAGCAATATACCTATGACCAATACCTTAAAAAAGAAAAGGTAATTTTCTTCGGCAATGGTGCAGCTAAATGCAAAGGTTTAATTTCGAATATGAATGCCATTTTTATTGATGATTTTAAGCCTTCCGCTGCACATATGAGAAAGATAGCACTTCAGAAGCTGGAACAAAATTTATTTGAAGATGTGGCTTATTTTGAGCCATTTTATTTGAAAGATTTTGTTGCCGGTGTTCCGAAGGTGAAGGGGCTGAAATAAATTTTCAAAATCTCCAAGTCCTCTGAGTTAAGACGCTATTTCACTATCTTCTAGTTTCCTGCGCTCGCCAAGCTCATTTTCCATTATCAAGCAGGTTTTATGATCAATGCTGTAATAAAAAAGCAGGATTGCGCACGACATATATAATATTCCTGGAAAAACCGAAATCAATAGTTTAATTCCTGTAATTGCAGTTCCTTTTTGTTCCACATTCGGTACAAATTCATATAGTGCCAGTAGCCAACCTGCTAGTGCTCCACCGATTCCCCATCCGGCTTTTTGTGCAAACGTTGCTGCTGAAAATACAAGACCCGTTGCTCTTCTTCCGTTTTTCCACTCCGAATAGTCTGCTGTATCAGCCAGCATGGTCCAAAGCAAAGGCACTGCCGGTGCATAAGTGAATTTTGCCAGGATGTTTAAAACATAAATTGTTGTGATATTTTGATGGTTCGGAATGTAAAGTGAAATAAAGAAAAGCCCCGAAAGCAAGGAGCTTGCGATATATACATTTCGTTTCCCGAATTTTTTTGATAAAGGCTTGGAAAGCGGAATTCCGGCTATGAGTGCAGAGGTGCCAATTACATTAAACAGTTGCACTCCTTTCTCATCACTCATGTAATATTTAAAGTAAAAAGCAATTGCAAGATTTTGCATCGAAAACATAACAAACGAAACAATACCCACAAAAAACAGGATTACCCAGGGTTTGTTGCTGAAAAGGTTTCTCAGGTCTGCCCCCAGATTTTGCCGTTGTTCTTTTGGTGGATGAACACGCTCTTTGGTTGTTTTAAAAGTGATTAAAAACAACACAAAACTTATTATTGCAAACAATATTAAGGTGTATTGATAACCTTTCACTTTGTCGCCACTTCCAAGATACAGTGCAAGTGAGAGTGCAGTTCCGGTTACAAAAAGTTGCCCTGCAAATGCAAAAACAAATCGATACGAATTTAGTCCTGCCCGTTCGTGAGAATTGGAAGTCATTACTGCTCCCAAAGAGGAATAAGGTAAATTGATGGCCGTAAAAACCGTCATGAGCAAGAGGTATGTAGCTCCGGCATAAATCACTTTTGCAGAAGGGCCAAAATCAGGTGTGCTAAAGGTTAGCACCGCAAGAATGCTGTAAGGAAGTGCCATCCAGAGAATATATGGGCGGAATTTTCCCCACCTTGTGTTGGTCCGATCTGCAATAATCCCCATGATCGGGTCACTAAGCATATCCCAAAATCGTGCAATGAGCATGATGGTCCCTGCTGCTGCTGCTGAAATATCAAAAGTATCGGTATAAAATATCAGGATCCAAAATCCCACCATGTCCCAAACGAAATGCGACGCTGTATCACCCAGTCCGTAACCAACCTTTTCTTTAAGGGTTAATTTTGCTTTGTTCATTGGTTTCAGGGTATGCTGTTGTATTTCGTTTTCACAACTTCAAACGCCTTTTTTTTGTTTCTTTCAATATCCACAATTCCCCAGTACTCTTCATTTGGGGCTCCATCGTAAGGAACTCCGGTGCTTTTGGGCGCCCATCCACCAATATCCTGTTGATCATTATTTCCGGCCTTCCACCACTCATCATTAAATGCGAAAACAGCCACTCCCGAACATATATCTGAATTCATTAATACATCATCTAAAATATTGGTAATCGCATCTGCCTGGGCCCGCTGGTTTTCACCCTGTTGGTAATCCATTGCTGATATTGTCATATAACTATCTGTCCCGGCTTCTGATAAATACATTGGCTTTGAACTTATTTCGGACCACTCTTTAAAAACCGATCCTGGTCTATCCCACCGATAAACATTCATGCCCCAAATATCGATATCAGTGCACATGGCCAACGATAATGTATCCGGTAATTCTCCGTGGGCAGTGGCTACTGGATGATTTAAGTCAGATTTATGAATTTGAATTGCAGCATTATTTAAAGCGAGATACCAATTTTCGATATTGCCCTCAAACCATTCGGGATGATAATTGTATTCATTACCCAATTCCCAGAAAAGAATGGCTTTATGCTCTTTAAATTCATTTACATAATCGATAAAGGTTCCTGATAAAATATCATGGTTTCCTCCCTGGTTATAACCAAACCCGATAATCACTTTAATTCCGGCCTTACTAATTTTATCAAGGACTGATCTTTCCAAAATTGGAGAATAAACACGAATTGTATTAATTCCCGCTTCTTTCATCAATTCCAGATCCTTATCAAGTATAGCAAAATCCCTGCTATTACTTCCTTTTGGTACCGGATGATAACAAACACCCTTGATGAAATATGGTGTTCCATCCACAAGTATTTGCCTGCCTGAAACACTTACCCGTTCATGATTTGATTCCATTGAACAAGATGTACATAAAAATGCAATGAAAAAGATCAGGGTTATTTGGATGAAATGCCGCATGATTAATTAGTTTATAGCTGGAATTATAATGGTTTGAATTGCCTGCCCGTTTATCTGAACTTGTACAGATTTGTTATTTAAAAGCAGTTCGAAGTTTTGCGTATTGGATTTCATATTTAAAACCACAACAACTATTGACTTGTCAGGATTTTGGAGGGCGGTTACTAATAGTGATTCCTCAGGATTGTTAAATCCGATACGAACTGCTTCTGGTTTGATAAACCTGCTGAAGTGTGCAAGTGTAAAATATAGCGGTGTAAAATAAATTTCATCTGCATCCGGATCAACGATCACAGGTGCTACACACCAGTTTTTAAACCAATTGGGTCCGCCTTGTTTATCCAGCACCAAATTCCAGTCGACCCAGCCTTGTACTTCATTATTAAGGCATCCGATGATATCCCTTGCATAACGAAATACCGGAACATATTTGGGATGCAGGTATTTTTGATCTTCGTTGGCCCAGTCCCAGCCCCAGTCGGTAGCTTCCTTACTCCAGTACCAGGCATCATCTTTCCAGTGCGGAATCTCGGAGTCGACACAAGCTTCCGTTTGGATAAGCAATTTTTCCGGTGCAAGGTCGTGCACATGTTGCAGCGATTTTTCAAACACATCATAGGTACTTGCATACCAGTGCACCGCGAATCCATCAAAGTATCGGGATGTATTTTCATCCTTGTAAATCACATCTGCCCATTGCTCCAACTCTTCACCTCGATTTTGATCATATCCTAAAATCTTAACTTTTTGTCCGGTTTTGTCAAGTGTGGGGCCGAGGTGATTGTTGACAAAATCCACCATTTCTTCAGGTGTGTAATGCATGCTCTCCCAGTTGTTTCCGTTGCCAAGCGGTTCGTTTTCAACCGTTATGGCCCAGATGTCAGTCCCTTCTTGTTGATAGGCTTCCAGGTATTTTGAAAAAAACATGGCCCAGGTGCCATAATATTCGGGAAGCAATTTTCCACCCACCCAATCATTGTTGTCTTTCATCCACGGGGGAGCCGTCCAGGGCGAGGAGATGATCTTAAATCCGTTTTTTGAAATGGCCTTCGCCGCTTTGATCATCGGAATAATATCGTCCCGGTCTTCGTCAATGGAAAAAGAAGACAATTTTGGATCGGGTTGATTATTGGTATAATCATAATTTCCCAGGGAAAAATCACAAGAGTTTATGTGTGTGCGGGTAAGCGAATAGCGTGCACCACGCTCTCCGAAATAGGCTTCCAGGATGGAGTCCCTGTTTTTTTTGCTCAGCTTATTAAGCAGGTATGCCGATGATTCTGTGAAGGAACCGCCAAAACCAATGATGGATTGATGTTTCGTTTCCGGTAGTATTTCAATTTTAACAGTTTCAGCCAGAGGTGAAAAGTTTGTGATTTTTGTAAGTTGATTTCCATTGGCTGAGGTTTCGTAAACTTCAAAATCAATCTGATCATTTAAGTTAGTGCAAGCTATACTCAGGCTGATCCCTGTCAAAACCCAGAATATCTTTTTTATCATAATCTAAGTTTTTAATTCAAGTCTGATTTTTCTTCACCCTGATGCTTTATCCTTCCCCTTCGGGCAACCAGTGCCTCGCGGATCTCGCGGGCTTTTTCTTCGCTAAGAGAGTAGCTTTTCATGATCCAGATTGCCAGCAAAGCAAAAAAGATGGGTATGATAATGTCTGCCAATCTCAGGTTTATTAATGACTCAGCTGTTTGAGTGTCCGCATTTTCATTGAATCCTACCATTTTTAAAACCACACCACTCAGCAACATGGCTATAGCATTACCAATTTTCACCATTAACCAGTAAACGGCTCCAAACATCCCTTCACGTCGCTTACCATTGTTTAGTTCGTCCAAATCACATACGTCGGCAGTCATCGACATCATTAAGGTAAACAACCCCCCGATACCAAAAGAAATGAATGGTAGCGGAATGAACATCAACCATGGATTTGCCGGATTGAAACACCACCATTTCAACACATAACCAATAATTGAAAGGATGGTAGAAACGATGAATGCGTTCTTTTTGCCAATTCGTGTAGAAATTTTTGCAATTATTGGAATGATCAGAAATGCGGTGGCTGCTGCATTTACGGTACTGAACCAGGGCGGCCATGTTCCGGCAGCACTAATACTCCCTTCGAAAAGGTAGTAGAGGATTATAAAATAAGAAAACTGAGCAATGGTTTGAAAACCATTAAAAATTAAAAATGTAGTTCCACATAACTTAACAAAGGGTTTACAGGTTAGGGTTTGCTGAATCGCTTTCCACAATTCCCCGAGGTTTGTAGTCATGTTCTTCAGGCTCAGTTTTGATTCACCTTCGGGATCAGGTAATATCATTTCTTTGCAAAACAAAGCCGGCAAAGCTCCCAGTATAATGCTGAAACCACCAACCCAAAATGAAAGCACCCTCACACCTTCTGTAGATTCTTCAAAAAAAATGTCAGGGTTACCAATTAAAATCCAAAACCAGGGAGCAATCATCCAGGCAAATTGTCCCATAAACTGCCCAACAGCCATTAGCCTGGTACGTTCGTTATAATCCGGGGTCATTTCATAGCCCAGGCCAATAAAGGGAGTAGAATAAATGGTAAATGATAGGAAGAAGACAAAGGAAAGACTCAAAAAATAGAAGAAATTATACATTTCTGAGTTTTCAGGGTAAAGTTGCCAGAGCACCATAAAAGAAAGACCGCTCAGCATGCTGCCCACAAAGATATATGGTTTTCTTCTTCCCCATTTTGAGTGGGTGTTATCGGTGATAAATCCCATGATTGGATCAATGATGGCATCAAATAATTTTGGCAAGGCGGCTACCAACCCCGCAAGTGCAGGATCCATTTTAAATCCATAAATGAGATAAAACATAAAAACACCAAGTGCGGCAGGATACAAATTAATTGTCAATTGTCCTGCCCCGTAAGCAAACTTTTGCCCTAACGGGACCCTGTCTTCTTTTGCTGTTTTATATGGAGTCATCGTTTAATTGGCCAATTTCCCGTTATTAATTGATCTTGATTGTTTGCCAAACTTATCTGTCCGGTTATTCCAGTTGGCGCTTCTGTATTTTTTACTTCCGGCGTCTAGATACCTGTTGAGTAAAATTTTTAGCTGGGCTTTTGTGGGTTCCGTTGATTTGTTTGTTAACTCAGTCATTTTATTTGTGGTTAAGTTTTGATTGCATTACAAGTTTCGGGGAGCGGTCGATGTTAAAAATTCCCCAGTGTTTTTCAGCGCCCAGCGGATTTTCAGGATTGCCCTTCCAATCTTCGTCAAATGCTTCAAAAATGAACATGGTGATCTTGTTTGCTTCTGACCAGGCCAGCATTTCTTCAAGGTACCGTTGCTGGTTTTCTTCGCTGGCAATTTCACTAAATTCAGATGCTATTGATGGCCAACCGGCTTCGGTGATCAGAATTTTAGCCTCGGGAAGCGAGTCCTGTACTTCCCTGATATTTTCGATGGAGTAGGAGAGGCTTTCTTCAATATTTTTCTCTTCCCAAACCGGATAAATATGAATGGAGATAAAATCCACAATGCCAGCCAGTTCCCTGCCATGATTTGCCCACCATTTGTAATTATCTGCTACGGTAACTTCCTGGTCAATGGCAGATTTAACTTGCTCAACATAAACAATCACCGTATCTACCGGAACCATATGATCGTTCCAGTCAACCAGGGCTTCGTTACCAACATTTACCGCTACAACGATATTTTCATACTTTTCTGCTAGCGCAATGCCCCTTTCGATCTCCTTCCTGTTTTGAATTTTATTTTCCTCCAGAACCGACTGCGGAATGGGTTCATTTAGCCAGGAACAGCCTTCATGATTGCTGAGTTCGGCTTTCAGCCAAATTCCCAGAAGCACCTTCATGTCGAGATGGTTATCTTGTATAACTCTTAAAACCATTTCCGAATTTTCACCACTGTCGTATAACCTGATCAACCTGAACCCGGCATCGGATAAGATCTGAAGATCTTCCACCGTTTGTTTATAAGTGGGATTTTTTGCACCATCACCCCGGTCGGGATGCTGGCCAGTTCGAAAGCCAGAATAGGCAATGGCTGCCGTTTCACCGGCGAGTTGATGAAAATTGTTTTGCGTTTCTTCAGCAACTGTTAATCCTGAACTGTTATTTTCATTGCTTTGATTATTACAAGCAAAAAACATGACTATAACAAACGTCAATATGCCAACGTTCCGGATCTTCATTTTACTGATTTTATTTCAATATTCACCTTGATTTGCTCAACACTGCCACTTCTTCCGAACACCTGTACACTTGTTTTTTTATCTAAAATAAGCCCTTCTGTTAAATGTGATTTTCCGTCAGAAAAAATGATTTCAATATTTGATTTTCCTGAATTACTTATCAAAACAGGTACCTGGCAAAAGGTGAAAGCAAGTTGGTGTTGTTCAACAGTAATTGCCTTTTCATTTCCTTTCAGGTCGATGTATTGGAAGATAGTTTCCTGTTGCAGAAACTCTTCATCATTGATCAATTCAGGCCGGAATTGTATTTTCCCATCCAGAACAACTACCCCAAGTTCCAATTGGCGTGAAATAAAGTCCTCCTTTACCTGACCCGTTAGTCCGGGTTGTTTTACGCCGGCATTACCGGGAGTATGGGAATAAGCATCCGTTGGGAAAGCTCCATAAACAACGGGTTTTTTGTACAATCCAATACCTGCTTTTATTTCGTAATAATGTTGTTTTAACCGAGCAATAACTTCCGGTTTAGATCCTGTTTTTACCGCATTAAAGAAGTTTTCCTGTGTGGCAAGCTGCAATTTGGAAACCATATGCCAGTAAATGGATCCCAGCCCTTCATAACCGTAGAAAGTGCCTGAACGGCCGGTGAACGACTGATGATCAAACACCTGCTCATAAATGTCAAGGATCTTTCTCTCTTCTTTTTTTAACAATTCGGCATATTCATTATTCTTCAATGCCAGTTTTTGAAGTGCGGCTTTTAGCATATCGGCATTGCGGAATGCACTGTTGAAATGAAAGTTGCCACTTTCATCTTTTTTAATAATCTTATCCTCGCCCTGATTTGCAAGTTTGCCAAGCAGTGCTGATTTTTCAACCTGATCTGCCGAAATGTTATTTTTTTCGATAAAAAGCGGAAGTTGCCTGTTGGGGTAAAGCATGTAGCTGAACTGATCTTCCCTGAACATTTTACTCTTTTTAAGGGCATCCAAAACGGCAAGGCTTTCTTCGGGAGTTAAAACACCCGAACTTAGCACAGCTACCTGTCCTTCAAGCATTTCATACAGATGCCGGATCGCAATTTTATCATCGGCTATGCTGATGAGGTTATATGCATGATACAAGCCATCAGTACGTTTGTTTACAGCAATCGATTGATCCATATAAAGCAGGCAGACGTTAATAAACGACTCCAGGTCGGTAACCTTAACCGGAATTCTGGAGCCTGAAAATGAATCATTGTATATGGTACTTCTAAATTCAGCATGTACTGATCCAAGAAAATCGGCGAATTTTTTACGCTGCCGGTCATCAAATCCGGTCTCGGTCAAGTGCATATTTCCTTTTAAAAATGCATGAAATTCATTGAAAACATTCACCAACTCTTCAGAAATCCAGATCATATCTTCTGAAAAATGATCGAATTCCTTTTTCCAAAATGAGAGGAACCGTCGCATGTAGTAAAGTGTAACCATGCTGGTTCCGTTGCCCACCAGTGCATTGTTGGCATCGTTCCATTCGGGGCGCTGGGTGTTAAGCCAAATGCCTGCCTCCGGAATGAAATTACTTAGTTTGGAAAGCAGTGTCGCAAGTATTTTTTCGGTGAGGTTGACTTTGTATATATTTTTACCCGACTGATCTTTCAGTAATTTGGCATCAGCGCCAAGAAAATCCAATTCGGCGGAAATGGATTTATCCAGTTCAAAATCAAAAACTACGGTATCCTTTGGATTTGCCAGGATATCATCATATTTTTTAATCCGGTAAGGAACATTGGCATAAACGAAAAGGTCTGAAGTTAAAAGTTTTTCAAGCTTGCCAGGGTGAAAATCGCGCGATAGCTCGAGCAGTTTTTGGAGGTAAATGATCTGGTGATCACCCCAATAACCGATGTATGCCCAGGGGTCTTCCGGGTCGGGGCGTTCCCAATCAATGCCGTTGCGCATGATGCGATATGGGTTGTATCCGTCGGGGGTGCTTGCATTTAAAAACTTGCTTATGACCCCTTCGGTAAATTCAGGATACGATAAAAGCAATGCTTCCCAGTTCTGAAAAATATCACGCCAGTTGCCCTGGTAATTGTACTTCAGCGAGCCATCTTCATTTTTGGTTTCAATCGAAAAAATATTCCAGGGGCGGCTGGGATCACCGTGACGGCGACTGAAGATGAGTGGCAGATACTCATATGCAATCCGGATAAGGTCTTTATTTTCAGTTGATTCAGCCCGCGAGATCAGATCATTATGCGAAAACTCAGTTGGAAGCTGATCCATCCAGCTTTTGAAATTTTCAGCAAGTGGTTTGTTAATGGAAAACAAATAGGATTTGAAATCGCTGCCCGGAATCATATAGTTTTGTGCAAACACACCGCCACGCATGATATTGAAAAGGGTATTGGTGTAATGCCGTGCCGAACAGATCCCGGTATTCGAAAGTTGAAGTCCATCAGCTGTGGCCACCAGGCGTTTCAGGTTTTCGGTGCCTTTTAAGATATCTTCGCTGATCAGCAATTCCGCATTGTCGGTATTCTTAAGAAAATGAACTAAATTGTTTACTTGAGTGCTATCCTGATTGATTTCAGCTACCACCGTCCATTTGTTTTCACGGGCTGATTTGAGGGCTGTGTTGGAATAAATGAAATAGGCCCCCCTGGCTGCACGAACATCATTTTCCTGGCTGATCTTCCCTCCGCACCTAAAATTACTGATTTGCTTTTCAGAAAGCAGGAATTGTGTGTTTTTAGCAGTGCCGGTCGACCAAACGGTGGTGGCCCGCAACGACTCACTCGGCTCAGCCCGGTCAACGGGGATGGAAGAGAGTGAATAAACCGCAAGAGAGGTATTGGCTACCAGTTCGTTTTTCTTGTATGCATCCAGTAAGTTGCTGAACTCATTTTGGAAACCATAATCAATTCCTGAGGGAAGTATGTTTTGAATTCCGTCCAAAATCTCTAATGAAACACTTTTATCGGACAAATTCAGAATAGCCGATCTTTTAATAAAGCCGAATTTCTCGCTGTTGGCCCATCCGTAACGAAAACGCAGGCCAAGGTCGTAATTGAATTCTTCGAACAGAATTTTGTTCCCAAAAACACTTTTATAAATGTTGCGGGTAATTTGATAAGCCTTTGCTGACTCATCCGTAAAGGGTTCCCACAGAAAGGTTTTATTTTCCTGTTTTGCCCTGATAATCGTACGGCTGCCGGTTTGGCCCCGGTAATCATGAATTTTATCGTCAGTATAATAAGGAAACAAGGAGTTATTCCTGTTTTTTCGGCCGCATGATAATGAGCCATTGCTCGAAAGAAACATCCAGTGGTCGCTGTCGCTCACTATGCTGATAAAAAAATCAGGCATGTAATTAAAATCAGAGATCCTGTAATATTGCTCACGGTCGATTTCTACAAACTCACCCTTCGGTTCAGGCTGCTTGTCGGCTACCTGATTATTCCCGATCCAAACTTCTTTTTTACCCATTGCTGAAATTAATTGACGGCTTTATTCATTTTTTGGTACATACGAACATAATCCACTTCCATTGTTTGCGGAAAGGCAGCAGTATCAATCCCTTTGACATTTCCCCATACTCCTCCTATGGCCAGATTCAGGATTAAATAAAAAGGTTTGTCGTAAGGCCATTTGGTTTCGCCAAGCCCTTCATTTTTGTATTCAAAATACAGACTATCATCCACATAAGTGTGCATCATTTCGGGTGACCATTCGAAAATATAGGAGTGGAAATTTTCCGCCACATCAGGGATGTAAATAGTGGCTGTTTGCTGTGTGCCTTTTTGCCACTGATAATCCTTTGAATGGGCTGAGGCATGAACCACGCCAAGATTATGGCCAACATGCTCCATAATGTCGATTTCGCCGATGTCGGGCCAGTTTCCATCTTTAAAGGTCCATCCGCCGGGCATCATCCATATGGCCGACCAGGTACCCTTCGCTTTGGGCAGTCGAGCATTTATTTCAATTCGCCCGTATTTCCAATCGGCAAGTGAAACTAACCTTGCCGATGTAAAGGGTTTTCCTTCAAAGTTTTCATGAATTGCGGTGATCTTTAATTTACCATCCTCAACCCATGAATTTTCCATTCTTGCCTCAGTATAATGCTGAATTTCATTGTTTCCCCAGCCTGCTTCGTTCCCTTCGGTGTCGTATTTCCACTTGCTGGAATCGGGCAATCCGGAATAATCAAATTCGTCCTGCCAAACCAATTGATAATCATCCGCATCCTGATTTTCATTCTGCACTATTGGACTGTTATTTCCGGTGCATGCAAACAGCACTGGCAGCATAATAAGGATAGAGATATTGCTCAGGATTTTAACCATAAAAAATTTAATTGATTAGCTAAACGGCAATTTAGTTACTATCCTGGTAAACTCTTACATAATCCACCTGCATGGTTTGTGGAAATTCGGTGCTTGCATTTGGAGGTCCCGGCCAGTTTCCACCTACCGCAAGATTAAGAATGATAAAAAAGTTATTGTGAAATTCACTTAATTCGGTGGGGGTGATGTCGATTACGAAATACTCGGTTTCATCAATAAAACCACGGATATGCTGCTCATTCCATTCAACGGCATAAACATGAAAATCGTCGGCCAAAACGCCTGAGCCAATGGAATAGCTTTCGCCATACTGAGCATGTTCGCCAGCATTGTCCCAGTGCAGGGTGCAGTAAGTGGTTTTATCACCTGAGGTGCCACCCACCATTTCCATGATGTCGATCTCTCCGCATTGTGGCCAGCCAACTGAACTAAAGTTTGCGCCAAGCATCCAGAATGCAGGCCACATTCCCTGTCCGTAGGGCAATTTGATACTTGCTTCAATCCTGCCGTATTTTACATCAAATTTGTTCTGTGTGGTGATCCTTGCAGAGGTGTAATCACTTCCGCCAAAGGATTCTTCGCGGGCTGTAATGGTAAGCATCCCATTTGCAACGGATGCATTATTTTCACTATCTGTATAATATTGCAGTTCTTCATTTCCCCAACCATTTCCCCCGGTTTCGATATTCCAGTTGGAGGGATCAGGTGCCCCGGTATATTCAAATTCTTCAGCCCATACAAGGCCAGTAACAATGTTTGGATCGTCCTGGGTAATATTCAGATTCTCGGAGTTGCTAAATTCCGATCCGTTGATCGTTACCACCAGCTCAACGCTATAATCGCCTGCATAGGGGAAGTAAGCAATATGTTCCTGTTCATTTTCTACCTCCATGCTTCTGTAAATCCATTTGAATGAATCAAAATTCCCCGAAGTTGTGTTTGTAAGTGTTACATAATTAGGCTCATCAGGGTGAATATCCATGGAAAATGAAACCTCAAGATCGGTATTGCTTATCGTAATGCTTTTGGCGGATGATTTGGTTTCGCCATAATAATTAGAAACTTTCAATGAAGCATTGAAATTCCCGGCAACCGGGAAATATACCACGAAAGATTTACTTTTATCAGTAGTTGTATCGGCTTCGCCATTGCCAAATTTCCAGATCAATGTGTGATATTCACCGGTTGAAGTATTGGTAAATCTTACATGATTATCATCGATGAACTCCGTGCTGAAACCAGCATTGAAATCAGCATGATCTTCGTTTTTATCACAGGAATAGGCAAATAACAACAATCCTGAAACGATCGCCAATGCAATTTTACTGAGTTGCTTTTTGTGTCGGTTTATAAAGTTTTGTATTGTCATTTTGAGTTGCTTATCGGTTTAAAAATTTTTGGGAAAAGACGCTGTAAACAAGAAATGATCTAATTTACAGCGTCAATATTCACCAATCAATTAATCTAAATGTATTATGAAAGTCAATTTATTTTTGTTCGGGTTTAACATTTGTAAAAATGTGATACCAGGCAAACAAGGGCTCATTGGCCTGAACCATTCTCACCCTTAGCAAGCTTTCAGAAACTTCAATAATCTCATATTCACTGCTGCCGGCATAAAATCCCATGAAGCCACCATCAGAATAAGTCATGGTAGTACCCCGGTAATCGCCGTCGATGGTAGCAATTGATTCAGACGGACTGAAAGTTACATTTTTTACTCCATCAATATCAAATGGATAACTGCCTTCGGAACCTAAGCCCAAAGCTTCCGAATATATTCCCTGAATGAAAGCTTCACCGGTGGGATTGAGTTGTTCAAAGGTAACATGGTCGCCATCCATTTTGAAAACAAACTCACAGTCGTACATGGAAGTTGCAGCCTTTTCCCATGGAGCAGCCTGGTACCATTGTGGCCACGTCCAGGATCCCGGTTCATAATCAAAGTTATTAGGCCCAAGTCCGAGGTGGCCAACCTGATCGGCTGCCCAATACCATGATTTTGAACTTCCACCTGTTAAAAAGGCTACTGCTTCTACATCGTTGAAATCGCTCACTACCTCTACGGCAGTAGATTTACTACTGGTAATACCACCTGTTCCAACTGCATAAACTATCACGTTGTACTCATTGAGCCCTGGAGTTGAAAACCTGTTGGTATAAGTTCCGTCGGGAGCTACTTTTTTATCCTTTCCATCATTAAAATCAAAATAGAAGGAAATAGCATCGCTGGCGGTGGCTTTAAACTCTACCAAACCGCTTCCATCTCCATTTGGATTTTCAGCATCTGCTCCCACAATTGTGAAAGAAACTACAAGGTTTGAGGGCGCTTTTAAATCACCCAGATCATGCTGATCTTTCTGGCATGCGCTCAGAGTTAGCATCAGTCCTGCGATCAAAAATATTATGTATGCGCTGTATTTCATTGTTCCGGTATTTTTAGTTCGTTAATGAAAATTCATCAAAATAATAAGTGGCATCATTGCCTGCATTTCCAAAATCAAAGAAGATCACAATGCGAACATAATCAGCTGCCGGAGCATCACTGAAATCATATGCCAGATCTTCCCAGGCATTGGCCGAAGTATTCGTAATATCTACCTCATGGGTAACGCTGGCATCGGAGTTCTCAATTTTTAGCTTGATCACGATCCCGCTTGTTGCTGACCATGTTTTGCAGGCAATTTTTGAATAATTATCCAAATCCATGGGCGATGATAATTCCCAGAAGGCTCCGGCCCATGTTTCCGACCCCGACGTTTTAAACATCTTTGCAGCATTGGCAGTGGTATTTACACCTGATTGATCAGGATTTGCCACGATTTCAATATCAGCAATATTTCCAAATGAAGTAAAATCAGGAGGAGTGCCTTCAAAATCTTCTATGGGCATGTCGGTAGGTAAATTGCCAGGCACCAGCTGGATATCATCGAAATAATAGGATGATCCATCTCCGTTGTTACCAAAATCAAAAAAGATGACCACTTTCTGATATTCTTCTTCGAGGCTTATTGCTGAAAAATCGTACACGATTTCCTCCCAATCGTTGCTGGTAGTTGTAAACTGGTCAACCTCATACCAAATATCTGCATTGGTAAGGTTTTCCACTTTGAGCTTTACCATTGCATTTAGTTTGGGCGACCAAACCTTCACTTTAAAGTTGTTATTAACAGTAAAGTCAATAGGATTTTCGAGTGTAAGGAATGTTCCTCCCCAGGTCTCCGCTCCCTCTGATTTAAAGGATTCAGCTACTTTGGAACTGGTATTTATTCCCGTAGGATCGGGATTGTCGATTACCGCTGAAGTTACTCCACCAAAATCAGTAAAAGCATAGTTTACTGTAAACGATTCGAAATTGATGGGTAGGTTTACGGGGTCGTTGGCTTCTGAAATATTGATTGTATCACTTATGGATGCCGTACCTGAACCCCCGCTCTTAGCGATAACCGTAATAATATATTCACCCGGATTTTGGTAGGTATGTGTAACTGTTGAGTCGGGCATGGCGTGTATCGGATCTTCATTTTGTTCTTCACCAAAATAAACATCCATAATAACAGCGTATTGTGCCGAGGCAGTTACCGAAACAAAGAACGGGTTGGTAACATCCTGATCAATGGTTACTGTAAGATTTTGCGGAGGCAGAAATGTGATTTCGAGTTCCTGCTCAAACTGAGCGGTTTTACCTGAAATCCCAACTGCGGTAAGCTGAAATGTGTAAACACCTTCAGCATAAGTGTGTGTAATGGATTCATTAATGCCATATTTTTCTGGTGTTGCATAATCGTCGTCGCCAAATAAAACCATAAAATAAGTAGCACCATTGGCTGTGGGAGTAATGGTAACTTCTCCGGTATTGTCCTGAGTGATATCAAAAGTGGCACTTACATTTGACGGGGCGGAGGCATTACTCACTTTATCCAGATTATCCTTTTCCTTTTCGCAAGCAACAGAAAAGGTGAGGAGAATCATAATAATCAATATATTTTTAATTGAATTCATGTCTTAATGTTGTTTGCTTTTTATTAATAATTCGGATTTTGTGACCAGTTTCCTGAAGAATAATCAATTTCTTCCTGAGGAATAGGGAACACTTCATTTTTACCTGTAGTAAAACCATCGATTGATTCAGCAGCTTTACCTGTTCTTACCAGGTCAAAAAACCGGTGACCTTCGCCCATCAATTCCAGCCTGCGCTCGCGCCAGATGGCATCAGTAAGTTCAGAACCTGAAGATGAAATATTATGATTTGCATTACCAAAGGCCCTTTCGCGAACCTGGTTCAGATAATCACGGGCTTTGCTATCATCAATTCCTCCGCGGTTATAAGCTTCGGCGGCCATCAGCAGTACATCAGAGTATCGGATAGACCTGTAGTTATTTGGATTGGTAAGATTAAGGTCGGGCTGAGCCAAACTGCTTCTTTTACGGGGTAAATATTTACGGTTGAAATAGCCGGTGTGCTCGTTTCCTGT
>ERZ795053.1547-NODE-1547-length-29142-cov-5.805171_pt1 | contig 29142 bp, 12 predicted proteins | sample MGYA00375137_ERZ795053 | MGnify/ENA primary metagenome ERZ795053 (study PRJEB30182, sample SAMN05720284) | activated sludge metagenome | isolation source: Anaerobic digester | place: Hong Kong | collected 2014-12-17 ...
ATGCCATATTTCTTTACCCAATAGCTTTTACTAAACAGCAATCCTGGAGCCCATTATCGGGCATTGTTCTTACTGTCTATCCGTAAATTCTCTGTTCCCGCTGGGCTACAACCGAGTTTACGCCGCACTGCACTAGGCCAACCAATGCAATTCCGTTACCCGAGAGATTCTGCGCTTCTTTGCGCCAAACCTACTCCTCAGCGCGTGCAGCAGATACGTGTGTTCATTGAAATCAAGCCTCAGATCTTAACCAAATTGGAATAATTTGGGTCGCCAATTGCGTTGTTGTGGCTGACTTATACCCCTTAGAGATGTCGATTGTTTACGGCAATACCATATGGTATGCGTTCTTTTTCTGAATTGTAAGTGGAATGTAAGCGATCCCATGTACAAGAATTTACAAAAATAATGTACATTTTTAGCGAGAAAAACCCTTCCCGACTGAAGCAATTATTCATGGAGCAGAAACCCTATGCCCTCTGATCAATTTTTGTCTGAGTTCCGTGATCTATTTAATCTTTTAATCCAGCTGTTTACCCAATTGCAAAATTTGGGCAATCTCCTGGTCCTGCTAATCCCCGTCGGTATCATCGGCTTTTGGCGCTGGGGCTTGTGGTTGGTGCGCAAGATCGTTGGTGCCCGGTACAGGCCGTTGACACCAAGCGGTTATACCACCTCAACGACAATTGTCACCCCAGTCTACAATGAGGATCCCCAGGTCTTTCGCGCTGCGCTGGATTCGTGGCTGGCGAATGGTCCGAATGAAATCGTTGCTGTGATCGATTATACCGATGAGAGCTGCATTCAGGAGTTTCGCAAGTTTGAAGAAGCCTGTGCGGCGACGGGCGTTGTTACCACGCGCTTGATCGTGACGCGAAAGCCAGGGAAACGGGCTGCCCTCGTTGAAGGGATTCAAGTAGCCAATGGCGAAATCGTTTTCCTGGTGGATAGTGACACGCTCTGGGAGAAAGATGTTCTCGTGCGTGCCATTGCACCGTTTGAAGATCCGGAAGTCGGGGGCGTGACAACACGCCAGAATGTGCTAGAGCCACGTACCGTTGCCCAGCGTCTCTTCGATCTCTATTTAGATATTCGCTATCTAGAGGAAATCCGCTTTTTGGCGGCGACGGGGGATGCCCTTACCTGTCTCTCGGGACGCACGGCGGTCTATCGGCGTTCAGCGATTTTGCCCCTTCTCGATGGCTTGGCCAATGAGACCTTCTGGGGCCAAAAGGTCATCGCCGGCGATGATAAGCGGCTTACCCATCTCTTGCAGGCTGCGGGGTGGAAGGTTCGCTATCAGGAGAACGCACGGGTGTACACGCCGGGCTTCCCCAAGTTGCGGCAATTTAGCCGTCAACGAATTCGCTGGGCACGCAATAGTTGGCGAGCCGACCTACGGGCAATTTTTAGCGCCTGGTTGTGGAAACACCCCGTCCTCGCCTTTTACTCCATTGATCGTCTCTTCCAGCCTCTGACTTCATTGGTCGCCCCCACCTATTTGGTCCTTTCGATTATCCATCGCGATTGGTTTACAACGGTCGTGATCTTGCTCTGGTGGCTCGTTTCACGGACCGTTAAGATCTGGATGCATTTGCGTCGGCGCCGCTCAAGCATCGTCATCCTGCCCTTCTATATCTTCTTTATCTATATCAATGCGTTGCTACGCATCTACGCTTTCTTCACCATGAACCACCAAAGCTGGGTCACGCGGTGGGATCAGACCCGTGTGCGCGGCTTGAGTTTTGCACGCTCCATTCTCAGTTACGCTGCTACCGGTGTCATGGTGGTCTTTGTGGTGCTTGTGATCAACGTCATTTACAACCAGCGTATGCTTCTGGCCAACATTACCGATCCCAACCTCATTAGTTCAGAACAACAACTGCCGGGCTATAATTGGGAAGAAGCGAAGGCACAACTGGTAACAACGCTGCCCAGCTTGGATAACGTCGGTGCCAAAGCGGTGGCGGAAGGTACGACCCAATATGAGCTTGGGGTTGGCGATACCATTACCCTACTTGCCCAGAAATATGGTGTTGATGAAAGTGCCATCACCCTTACTTCGGATACCTGGCGTATCGGTGAGTCCGTTGCCTTTCAATTGCCATTTAAGAGCTACGATGAGTACCGCCAAACGTTGCCGCCCATTGCCACGGCCGAATTGGCTTCACAAGTTGTTTATCGCCCTGAAATTAACGCCATCACCGTTTCCGGCAACATGACGGTGGTCGATATCCCGACCATTCACAGCATAATCAACAACGAGGAGTTGTTGGCCGACGAAGGCAATGGTGTCTATTCTCTCAAAGTCAATCTTGAGCTAAAGCGCCACACGGTGCTACTCATTGAAGGACCCCAAGTCAACTGGCTAAAGCTGCAGAGCAACCAGCGGGGGGCCGTGCGGATCTTTGCTGACTCCGCCAACATTGGCATCAAACAAGCCAAGATTACCTCATGGGATCCCGATCTCAATGATGTCGACCATGAAATCAATGATGGCCGGGCCCACATTCGTGTCAACAACGGGCGGATGGACATCGTCAGAAGTGAAATTGCCTATCTGGGACAGCCCAAGTTGCGCAACAGTGGTGGTGGTGTCTACGGACTTTCGTGGCGGGTGGAAAATAGCAGTCGGTTTGAACATGAACTGACTACCGGCAGTTTTGAAGACAATGATATTCATGACAACTACATGGGCTTCTATTCCTTTGGCGCGACGGCGATGACGATTCGCAACAACCGTGTCTACAACAACGTGGAGTATGGCTTAGATCCCCACGATGATTCCAACAACTTTATTGTCGAAAACAACGAAGTCTTTGGCAACGGCAATCACGGCATTATTTTCTCACGCCGCTGTGTCAACAACATCATTCGTAACAATCGCAGCTACAACAATGCGCTTCATGGCATTATGCTCGACCGCGAAAGCAACAACAATTCGGTTTACAACAATTATGTGCAAGGCAATGTTGACGGTATTGCGCTTTGGCGCTCGGATCTCAATGCTATCTACAACAACCAGGTCATTGAAAACCAACGGGGGATCCGGCTCAACCGCCGCGCCGCCGACAACGTCGTCTACGACAATCAAATTCAAGGTTCGGAACAGTATGGCGTCTACCTCTACGAAGAGTCCCGAGCGAATTGGTTCTTTAACAACACTGCACAAGAGAACCGCGTTGGCTTCTACATTCGCTCACTGAACAACTATGTCTTCGATAACACGGTCAGCGGTGGCCAAAGTGCTATCTATTTGACGCCCGAGGCCGCCGGCAATCAGATTGCCCGCAATCAACTCACTGGCAGTGAAACCGGGCTTTACCTGAAAACTGCCCCTGATGAACTGATTGCCGACAATATCTTCCAGAACAACCGAGAAAACATTCGCTTTACCGAAGACTGGTACTCGGGCAGTGTGACCCAGCCGGGTCTCTCCTACCTCGAACGTTTCCGGCGTTATTTCGCCGTCACACGCTTGTGGGCACAGGCGGCAGTCGAATGAGATTGCACCATCTCATATGCCGCCCTACGCTAAGTTCATGGCCTATTCGATAATCACACAAACAATCTGCAGTGGAAGAGATTGGATGTTCCAGGAGACTCTTATGTACAAGCTGTACCCTACCCTGAAAGTCACAGCACAGACGCTACTCCGCGTCTCTATCATTCTCGCCCTTCTGTTGCCGAGTACTGTGATCGCGGCACCGGCTACACAGGTCACGGCACAGAATCCAACTGATGTTGCCTTTAATGATGCGATTGCCCTCTATGAGGTCGGGCAGTGGCAGGCTGCGTTGGCCAAATTCGAAGAAGTGCAGGCCACATACGCCTACTACAACAACCGCAAACGCAACAGCCAATCCTTGGAATATATCGGTCACACCAAAGCTGCACTGGGAGATCTGGACGGCGCGCTCGCTGCGTACCAGGAGAGTCTAACATTGGCGCAGACGTTGGGTGATACAGCGCACCAGGCGAAGCTGCAACTCTATCTTGTCCGCACCTACTATGATTTGGGCCAATACGACACTGCCCTCCAGTCGCAACAGAGCGCTTTGACATTAGCTCAAACGCTGGGTGATCAGGAGTTGTTGGGCAAAGTGTTGTTGGCCAAAGGTCGCATTTTACTGGCACAGGGCCAACCCAACGATGCTCTCACGGCGTATCAGGAGGCGTTGCAGATTGCTCGTGCTTTGGGCAATCAACAAATGGTCGGCCAATCGCTGCAAGGTGTGGGTGGCGTCTACGAAACATTGAATCAATATGAGTTGGCGATTGCTCCGTATCAACAAGTATTGACGATTGCCCAGGCCTTCAATGATCCGGTGACCGAAGGGGAAGCCCTTGATACGATGGCCAACCTCTATCAAAAGCTGGGCGAACCACAACAGGGTCTCTTTGTCTATCAAAATGCGCTGCGTGCCGCCTATAGCGCGGGCAACCTTACCATGGCGGCCAAAGTGTTGCTCAACATTGGTGATGCCTACGATGATTTGGGCCAAAGTGACAAAGCGCTCAACGCTTTTCAACAGTCGCTGGAACTGATTCGTACGCAGGGAGACACCGCGCTGGAAGCGCGTGCCTTAGCCGCAATCGGGCGCCTGCAGCGCGATGGGGGCGACAATCAGAGTGCCGAAGAGACTCTCGGCCAGGCATTGACAATCGCCGAACTCTACAATCAAGACGAGTTGATCGGCCAGATCCGCGCCGACCTCGCGGCAAACTACCGTGATCTCGGCAACACCGATGAGGCCCTTACCCTCTATCGCTATGCCCTTGCCCAGGGTGATACCGCCAACGATCGGGAATTGCAGACAAAAGCCCTCGCTGGCCTTGGCAGTATTTACCGTACGCTGGGGCAGGCCAAACAGTCCTTGCCGTACTTCGAACGAGCGCTTGCGCTTTCTCAGGAGTCGGGCAACCGCCAACGGCAAAAAAGTATTTTAGCCGATCTTGCCAAAACGTATCGGGATCTGGGCGAAACAGAAAAGGCCCTCACAACCTATCAGCAAGCGCTGCGCTTCAGCGAAGATCTCGGTGATGTCGAGCTGCAATCCAAGCTGCTCGTTGAAATTGGTGAACTCACCACCGATACCGGCCAAAATGTTCAGGCTCTCGATGCCTATGAAGAGGCCATGGCGCTCATGGAGACGCGCGGTGATATTGCGCAACTGGCCCGATTGCAGAAGCAGATTGCCGATATCTATCAAGGGCTGGGCCAAACCGATCGCGCGCTGGTCTCTTACCAACAGGCGCTGACCATTGCTGAGCGACGTGGAGATCAGGTGTTGCAAGGCGATCTCTTTGGCGATCTGGCAGAGCTTTACTGGGAGTTGGGACAGTGCTCTCAGTCCACCCTCACCTATGAACGGGCGATCAATCTTGCCCGGCTCCTACGCAACGATTATCAGATCATTAAATACCTCATGGCCATCGGTCGGATCAATGACACGCAGGGCCATTTTGACGATGCACTTGATGCCTATGAAGAGGCACTGCACCTGGTGCGCACCATCAATGACCCGGCGCTGGAAGCGGAGGTCCTGACCAATCAAGGCGATGCATTGCGTGGTGCCGGCCAATTTGAAGAAGCACTCAATGCCTATGAACAGGCCCTGGCAATTGCCGAGCGTCTGTTCCTCTACGCTCTGCAAAGCGAAATTCTTTCCGGGATTGGCGGTGCCTATCGCGAATCCGGTCAATACGGACAGTCGCTGGCGCCTTACCGTCAGGCCCTAGCGCTGGCTGAACGCAATGGCCAGGTTCGTCTGCAAGGTGAAATTCTCTTGGGCATGGGGCGCTCCTATCGCGATTTGGGCAACTACGAACAATCCTTGGCCCAATATGACGCAGTGAAAGTGCTCGCCAAACAACTGGTCGATTTGGAGTTGGAAAGCTTGGGTGAAAGTGGCACCGGTGAAGTGTTACGCATGACGACGGACTATTCAGGCTCAGTCGATGCGTATCAACGGGCCTATGAACTGGCACAGCGCCATCTCCGCCGGTTGGTCGGGAGCGGTCCCACCTGTCGCACGCTCGATGACTTCCAGCTACCTGGACGCATTCTCGCCGATACCGCCCGGGTCTATCGCGATGAGCTTTTCTACGAGCGTGCCATCGACTACTATGATCAGGCGTTAGATGCCACCAAGGAGATTCCCGATGCGGAATTGGCAGGCCGGGTCTATGTCGACTTGGGCAAAGTCTACCGCAACCTTCGCAATTTCAATCAATCCATCGTGGCCTATCAACAGGCGGTTGATCTGGCGAAAGAAAATAAACAACTGGAAATTATCGGCAACACCTATCTCGACTTGGGACAAGTACATCGGGATTTAGGAGAAGTTGATAAGGCGCTCGAATTTTACCGGCAGGCATTGGCCGTTGCACAAGAACGCAAAGATCGGGAACTCACCGGTGCCGCCCAACTTGCCATTGGTCGCACCTATCGCGATCAGGAACAGTACCCACAGGCCATTGATACCTACAAAGAGGCGTTGCTCACCGCCGAGGCAGTTGGTCAACCGATCCTCAAGTTGCGTGCCTATCAAGGGCTGGCCGATGTCTATCGCGCAGCCGGCAACAGTGAAGAAGCGCTGACGGCCTATCAAGAAGCGCTTGCCCTGGCCCGTGACCAAGGTGCTGCTGATAGCGAAGCTGAGTTGCTCACCCAAATCGCCAAAACCTACCGCGACTTGGGTCGTTTGGATGATGCCCTCGCCTTGGTTGAGAATCTGGGCGACCTCACATTAAAAGATGACATCCTGCTCGATCTGGCGAAGGTCTACCGGGAGCAGGGCGACAGTGAAAAAGCACTGGCCCTCTTCCAAGAGGCGCTCAATGTTGCGGAAGCGTTGAACGATCCCGCCCGCCAAGGGGATACCCTGGCGGAAATCGGTAAACTCTATCGCTCGCTGCAACAGGTGGAAGCGGCGCTCAATTCCTATAACAAAGCATTGACCATGGGCAAGCAGACCGATAATCCGCGGTTGCAGGTTGCCGTCCAACTGGAGATTGGCAAGCTTTATCGCGATCAAGGCGATTTTAGTCGGGCACTTTCTGCTTTTGAAGGCGCACGTCCGCTCCTGCAGCAGATCGATGATCCCAGTCTTGAAAGTAGTTTGATCATCGAAAGCGCGGCCGTCTACCGCGATCAGGAGAATTATGAGCAGGCCCTGGTGCTCTACCGCCAAGGGTTGAGCACGCTTGAGAAGCTGGGTGATGCCGCCCGTGCACGCGATGTCCTGTCGCAAATTGCCCGTCTCTATCTGGCTACGGGTCAAACGGACCTGGCGCTGCGTACCCACCAGGAAGTGCTCGATCTGGCACGGGCGTCGGGTGACCAACGGTTGGAGGCCAAATCGCTCTTCGAAATTGCCAAAGCCTATCGCGAATTTGATGATCTCGAACGCTCCCTGCTCTTCTACCAGGATGCCATGGCCGTGGCACAAGCTGCCGGTGACCTCAACCTGCGCCGCGCTGCCCTTGACGATGTTGCTGCCCTGCAAGAGGCATTGGGCAACCCCGCCCGCGCTCTCGAAAGCTACGGCGAAGCACGTCTGGTGGCGCAAGAAGCCGGCGATACGGTCGCTGAAGGCAAAGCGCTTCTGGGCCGCGGTCGCACCTACCTGGCGCTTAATCGCTGCGAAGATGCCAAACATTCCTACCAAACGGCATGGGATTTGGCTACGCAGAATGCAACAGCACAGCCGGAATTGGCTGCATTCAAAAGTGATGCGGGTGTTGCACTCGCCCGTTTCTACCGCGACAGCGGTGCCAATGAAGATGCGCTCTGGCTCTTGCAACAAGTGGTGACAGCCGCACGCAATGCCGGTGATATACCGCAACAAATTTGGGCCCTCGCCGAAATCGGGCGGGCACAACGGGACCTGGGCGACCTGACGCAGGCGCAACAGACCTATCAAGAGACGCTTGCGCTGTTGCGCAACCAACTACCGAATGCCGTGGACACCGAAGCGGAATTGCTCACCAATCTGGCCAAAGTCTTACGAAGTAACAATGATGTGGCGACAGCGGTATTGCGCCTCGAAGAGGCCGCGCTCCTGGTGAGCGGCAACGATTATCCCCAGCAACGAACGGCAACCCTGGTTGAACTGGCTCGAGCTTACGGCGACCAGAAACAGTATAGCGATGCATTGCAGAGCTACAACGAAGCGCTCATGTTGGTTCGTAGCGCCAGTGGCTGGCGTGATCGGGCAGCGCAAGAGACGGAAATTTTGCTTGGGATGGGAGCAATCTACGCGGCCCAACTGCAATTTGCCGACGGCATCCAAGCCTACGAGGCTGCGCAAGCGCTTGCTTCGTCAAGCGGCAACCTTCTCTTGCAAGGTGAGGCGTATGATCAATTGGGCCGCCTCTATCGTGATAGCCAGCAATATGGGCCGGCGTTGAACAGTTTCCAAAAAGCACTGCCGATTGCACAACGCCTCATGCAGGGTAACGTTGGCTGTGCCCTGCCCGTTGCGGGCAGTTGGAGTGCCACGATCTACAAAAATATGGGCAAGGTTTATCAAGCGCTCAATCAGTTGGATAAAGCCCTCACTGCCTACGAGACTGCCCGTACCCTGGCAAAACAGCAGGACAATACGGCCCTAGACCAGGAGATGGCCGCGGCGGTCTCCAATGTTTATCGCCTCCAAGGCCGCCATGACGAAGCATTGGCGCTGGCGCAAGAATTAGGTGACTTTGAACTGGAAGACAAGATCCTCAACGAAATGGGACGGCTCATGCGCGATGCTGGTCAGCTCGACCTGGCGCTCGAGCCGTACGAACAGGCCCTTGAGCGCGCCCGTGAAGTTGAGGATCAACTGGCTGAAGGGCGGGCTCTGGCCAATTTGGGACGTGTCCTTCGTGCCCTTGAAGAGTATCCGGCCGCCCAAGAAAATTATGCGGCCGCGCTGACTATTGTGCGTCAGGCCAATGATCAGGAATTGGAGAGCCGCATCCTGATTGATCTCGGCAAAATCTATCGTGCCTTGGGGCGCGAGGCAGATGCGTTGACCAGCTTTAAACAAGTGGTGCCGCTGGCGCACGAACGGAACGATACCACCATGGAACAGGTTGCGCTGGAAAATATCGGCAGCATTGCCGTGGCGCAGCAGGATTACGAGGGTGCACTTGCGGCTTTCACCGACGCAAGTGCGCTGGCCGCCGCCGCCGGAGACGAAAAAGGACAAGCGGAAATCCTGGCTAATCTGGGACGTGTTTATACCGCATTGGGCCGCCCTGATGAGGCAATGGCGACGTTGCAACAGATTGGCGATCTGGGCGTCGACGAGGGTGTCTTGATGGATCTCGGCAAGCTCTACCGCGATCTCGGACAATTTGACCAGGCATTGGCCCCTTATGAAGAAGCACTGGCGCTGGCGCGCGACCACGGCGATCGCACCGGCGAAGCGCGCACGTTGATCGATCTGGGGAAGATCCACCGAGCACTAACCCAACCGGAAGATGCTGTTGCGTCCTATCAGAATGCTCTGGCCATTGCCCAAGAGTTGCAGGACAATCAATTGCAGGGCAATGCGCTCGATGGCTTGGCCAAAGCGTATCAGGAATTGGGGCAGTACGATGAGGCGCTCTCGTCCTACGAAGCCGTGTTGGCTGTCGCCAAGCCGGCCAACCTTCATCGCCTGGAAGCCCAGGCTTTGAGCCAAATTGGTAAGGTCTATCGCAACCAGGGACTCTACGATGAGGCGCTCGATTACTACAATCAAGCCCGCGCCATGGCGCAAGATCTCGATGACCCCGCACTGGCTGCTGCAATCCACGTCAATTTGGGGTCGGTCCACCTGGCACTAGATGAGCCGGCCGCCGCTCTTGTTGTCTACGAACAGGCACTCACCCTCGCCGAGGAAGCCGATGATGTGAAGCTGCGCATCGATGCGCTCGATGGTATAGGGACGGCCTATCGTCTGCAAGAGAAGTACGATGAAGCCCTTGCACCGCTGGAAACGATGCAACAACTAGCCCAATCTTTGGGCGATGTGGCACTCGAAAACAGTGCCTTGCTAAATCTGGCCCAACTCTATCGGGATCAAGGTGAACACGATAAGGCGCTCGATTACTACCAACAAGGGTTGGACTTTGCCCGTGCACAGAACGACCAAGCAAACGAAATCCAGATTTTGGATAACATTGCGCGGCTGCAAAAGGAGCAGGGCGAAGACGAAACCGCGGTGAGTACGTATCAGGAAGTCTTGGCGCTGGCCCAGGCAAGTGGTCGCCCGGAACTCGAGCAGGAAGCCCTCGAAAAGATTGGTCAGTTCTACCGCGATAACGGCCAGACAACCGAAGCACTGGAGATCTATGGGCAGTTGCGCGATCGGGCCGTGGCTGCTGAGGATGGCGCTGCTGAACTCTCTGCCCTTGATAACATGGCACGCATTCAGCGCGACGCCGGCAATCTCAATGAAACCCTGACGCTCTATCAGACCATCCTGGAACGGGCCGAAAGCAACAACGATCAAGCCCTGATTCAGGCGACCAATATCGATTTGGCCAAGACCTACAAGCGATTGAGCAACTATACCGAGGCCACAGCACTGTACGAGACGTTGCTTGAACAAGCGCGTGAACAGGATGATCGGGTGCAAGAGGCCAATTTTATGCTTGAACTGGGCGAAATTGGGAAGGTGCGCGGCCAGTACACCACTGTGCTTACGCAATACAACGAAGCATTAACAATCTTCCAGGAACGGCAGGATGCCGCTGCGACCGCCATGGTGCAACAGGCGTTGGGCGACACCTATCGCGAACTTGGCCAGTTTGACCAAGCCTTGCCCTTCTATCAAGATGCCCTATCTTACTACCAAAGCGATGGGGCGGCGACGATGGCTGTGGCGACCCTCAATGACATTGGCAACGTCTACCGGTCCATGGGGGACTATGAACGTGCCCGCACTCTCTATGAGCAGGCATCATCGTTGCTGGATAACGAAGAGGCGCCGGCGCTCGCGCTCGAGACGCTGACCAATATCGGTAAAGCCCAGCGTGCGCTGCGCAATGGCGATCAGGCACTGGCTGCCTTTGAGGAAGCGTTGGCTGTGGCGCAAACTCTGGACGATCCGGCTGAGGAAGCCCAACAGATGCTCAATATCGGGAACGCGCACGCCGGCTTGGGTCAAATCGAAGAGGCGGTCAGCAACTTTGAACGGGCGCGCACAATCGCTGAAGGCGAAAACGACCAAGCGCTTCTGGCCCAATCCCTTGAAGAACTGGGGCGGGTCTATCGCAGTTCCTCACAGTATGAAATGGCGCTCGATGTGTTGCAACAGGCGCTCTCGATCCAAGAAGAATTAGGTGATCTCGCCAGCGAAGCCGAGCTGCTCAGCGATCTAGGCAGTGTCTACCTCAATATCTTCCAACCGGAACGCGCCATTGAACCTTACCAACGGGCTCTAGACGCTGCCCAGGCTGTACATGACATCCCGCTGGCTACGGAAACCTTGGCCGGTTTGGGGCAGGCTTATGAGAACGAAGGCAATGTTGAGCAGGCGATTACCACCTATCAAGCAGCGATTGCCATGGGCGTTGGGCACCCGGTTGAATTGGAAACATACCAACGCCTGTTGAAACTTCTCTGGGATAACGGGAAATTGGGCGATGTCTTTACCTATATGGAACAGGCCCTTGCGTCGAGTTTCCTCGACGAAGAAGGCAATCCCTGGGTCGATATTCGCTCCAAGGTAGCGCCTGAATTGGCCGAGCGCGAACAGGAACTGCGGTTGGACATCATTGGTCTGCAACGGGCAATCGAGAACGAAAATAAGAAGCCACTTGGCCAACGCAATGAGTCCCTGCTCAGTGAACTCGCCGACCAGCACGCCGCGCGTACAGCTGATTATCAGGATGTGCTGGGGCGGTTGCGGGAGCAAGATCCCGAGTACAGCACCTTCCTTGGCATGAACGTTCTTTCGCTCGATGAGTTGCGCAACAGTGTGTTGGACGACAACACAACGTTGATCCAATACTTCGTTCTGCGGAAACAGGCCGTTGCCTGGGTCATCGATAAAGAGCGTGCTGTCCTCGTGCCGCTAGATATCACCTACAATGAATTGGTCAACCAGATCGGCGATTTCTACGAGAAGATCGCTGCCCAGGCGGATACCAGTCAGGAAGTGAGTAGCCTGTATGCTCGCCTCTTTACGCCGTTGCACGCGTTTGTACGCAATTCCAACCTGGTCATCGTACCCCACAGCGTGTTGCACTACGCCCCCTTCTCAGCCTTTTATGACGCCCAGACCCAGCAGTATCTGGCCGAATCCTATGCCGTGACCTATGCGCCAAGTGCTACTTTATATAAGCAGTTGTTGGACAAACGCAACCCCAACGACGGTCGTGTCCTGGTGCTGGGCGATAGTGACGATCAGTTGCCTTTCGCGCGGCAGGAAGCACGTGTGGTTGGTGAATTCTTTGACACCGTGCCGCGCCTTGGGGTTGAAGCAACCGAATCAGAACTCTATGCGCAGGCCAAGCAACTGGATATTCTGCATCTGGCCGCTGCCGGTCTCTATGAACCGAGCGAGCCGCTCTTCAGCAAGCTGCTTCTGGAAGCAGATGACGCCAATGATGGTCAACTGGAAGCCTATGAGATCTTCAGCAAGCTTGATCTGAGCAACGCCAATCTTGTTGTTCTGTCGGGCAACAGCCAACCGGAGGGCACGGCACCTGGCGATGGGGCCGCGCTGCAAGCGCTGACATGGGCCTTCCAGTATGCTGGTAGTCCGGCAGTCCTCACCAGCAACTGGCGGGTTGATGATGAGAGCGTTGCCACCTTCTTTGAGGCATTCTATCGCCACCTGCGTGAGCAGAATACCACCGCCGAAGCGTTGCGACTGGCACAAATGGAGATCTTAGCCGATCCCGATACAGCATCACCCTATTACTGGGCAGCCTTTAATCTCATTGGTGATTACCAGGGGAACGGCGAGTTCCACTCCCCCGAAAGTGACGCTGCCGATGCAGAGTCATCGGGTGATGTGAACGTAAGCGCTAGCCAGGCTACAACGGAAACCGGTGTTGTTACTTCCGGTGTGGGGGGGATCACGCAGTCCAACGAACTGACCAATGTCTTCGTGGTCACGGAAGGGGCAGAGATCGCCGGCCAATCCTCGGCCAATGCCTTGGAAGATGCCGAAAGCGCAGCCGGTGCCGAGACGACAGAGAGCGCAGCAGCCAATGGCAACAATGCCGTTACGATGCCCTTGGGTGAGCTGACCAATGGTGTCTGCAACAATGTTACCCTGCCTTTGGGATTGGTGCTGGTTGCCGACTTTTTCCGCCGCAACCTCTTCCGCAGACGAAAAAAAGAGGAGCAGTAGATTAGTGGTACGGCGCAATGGGCTAGTCCTATGGTTTGGACGCTTGGGCCATTGAACAGCTATAGTGAGTCAGAAAAAGATCCGTGGTTTAGAAACATTATCTGACGCTCTATAGCAAACAATCCCCCTAGTCCCTAACTGCTGGGATTTACTAGTACATAGCGGCGTAAATAAACCCACAGTTCCCTCCCTGATGTCGGGGAGGGTTAGGGAGGGGTTGAGCTATTGGCTTATTTACGCCATCGTGTACTAGTATTTCTCACGAGGGCGGCAAAGTGGCTGTATCTGCCATTTTGCCGCCTTTACCTTTGCCCGCTTTTCCCAAAACTGGTAGAGTTAAGTCATGCGTAAACTCTCCTGGTTTCTCATTGCCACTGCTCTGGCATCATACGCTGTCTATCTCTGGACAACGGCAGATCCCACCGCAATCTATGTGCTGCGCGATGGATTGATCCTGGCTATGTTCGCCGTGGGGATCATGGCGTGGCAAGCGCCGTCGCGTCCCTCAAGTGCAGTGAGTACGGCGCAACTCAATATCCTGGGTAATCAGCCTCCGGTGATACAAACAGTCATAACGACCTGGGGCGCACTCTTTGTTGGCACTGGCGCTCTCTGCACCCTCGTTGGCACTCTGCTGCCTTATCTCCTCTCCACACCGATTACCGACCAGAGTGCGGCAAGTTTACGCTGGTTGGGCTGGGCAATGGTACTGTTCGTGCTCATCTGGCCACGCGCCTGGCAAAGCAGACGGTACGCCGGCACTTCTGCACTGTTGGCTGAAGAGTCGGCTGCGTCCAAGCAACAGCAGCCTTTGCCCACCGCTTTCCCCTGGCTTCCACTCCTGTTTCTACTCCTGGTCGGTCTCGGTCTGCGGCTTCTGTTGCAGAGTCGACTGCCCGGCACCTGTATCGGCGCTGAATGTGAGACGGCATTGGCGCTCAACGGCACCGTCGCTTCTAGCGTAGACGCCGCGCCACTCTTGCAACTGATCTTCCGCATAACAGGCGAAAGTTTGCGTGCCGTACGATGGGGTGCTTTGCTTATTGCGTTGGCAATTCCGCTCTTCTTCTACCTGGCCATCCGTCGTCTCACAAATAATGGCGTGGCGCTACTCGGTGGCCTCATGCTGACCTTGACGCCGTGGTTTGCCACACTGAGCGGCAGCAATCTGTCCACGCTTATGGCGCTGTTTTGGAGCTGCGGTGGCTTGTGGCTCCTTCTTGAAGGCTATGCGCGCCAAGATTTGCGTTGGGCGTTGCTGGCAGGGCTTGTGTTGGGCCTGATCCAGGGCAATCTGCTGCTCCCGTTAACGTTGTTCGCGTGGCTCTTGCTCCTCGCTCTTTTTACATTGTTTGTGCCACGGGCGCTTGCTGCTGTCGAGCGACCGGCGGTGCCTTCTCAAACAGCGGCGAGCTTGTTGACAGTGATCGCATTTCTCTCTGCTGCGCTGCCTGCCTTTGTTCGAGAAGTTACCTCGCAGCCGGCTACGTTCGGCGGGATCCTCTCGACTGCAGCAGCCAATGCCTTCACGGGCAACAGTTTCCTGTACGCACTCTTCCAACAGGGCATCGCCATCGATGGTTATTGGCAACATGTGCCTCCCCTCGTGATGCCGGTTGGTGTGCTTACCTTGCTTGGGTGTGGCCTTGCTGTGCGACATTTCTATCGGTTGCCCTACTTTTTGCTGGGTAGTGGCACCTTGTTCATGGGCCTGCTCTTCTTCTATACCGGCAGCGTCACCACGCTTGCCCTCTTCTTTCTGTTACTCATCTTTACGGCAACATTGGCATTGGCGGCTCTGTTCGGCCTTTTTGCGCAACAGTGGCAACCGTTATTGCCCTACGCCAATGCCGTCGCCCTGGCCGCCCTGCTCCTCGCCCTGCTCGCTGTGCGTCCCCTGTGGACCAACCTGGAGCGTGGACAGTCCGGGCGGTCGCGTGAAGCGTTGGCTGTTGAGGAGCGCATGATCGAGCAGATTGCTACGCTACACGCCAATGCCCCTGATCGTGTTATCTTCGCACCGGCTTCGCTTCTGCAAAACCCGAGTGCCCGATTGCGACTGGGCGATGACACCCTTGCTCTCTTGCGGCCACTTTCCGATCTACTCAACGCCCTGTACACCACCGATGGAACAGGTACGACCACCTATTTTATCCCAGTGACAGCGCAGCCCTATCTAGAACTGCTTCAACGAATGCAGCCGAGTGCATCCGTTAGTCAGCAGATCGATCCAGCGAGTGGTGAATGGTTGTTTAGCGAAGTGACCATCCAGCAGGCGGATTTGCTTGCGCAGCAAGGCTTATTAGGCGTGGCCTGGGCGAATGACACCAATGGCTCGAGCGCGCCCGTGATGCTGCCCAATTTGGGGCCTCTGCAGTTCAGCCCCAACAATCTCGCCTTGACACCGCCTTACACGATCCAGTGGAGCGGCTCGCTGCGGGTGGCAACACCTGGCAACTATCGCATCGTTCTCGATCCGTCTTTCGGGGGGGAACAGTGGTTCTCCCCTGGGCCGGCAGCACCCATCTTGACCTTGCAACTCGATAACCGCTTAATTCTCGATACCTCACTGGGCGTTGTAAACCAGGAACTCAGCTTGGCAAAGGGCTTCTATCAGCTCGCGCTACAGCTTCGCATGCCGGAGGCGGCCACCACGGATGAGCAAGCGGACGCCGGCGAGACCATACCCGTTATCCCCTTTGCCATTCGCTGGCAGCGGCCCGACGGCAGCGCTGAAATCATTCCGCGGGCCGTGTTGACCAATGTGCCGCTGCCCAACTTTGGCTTGATCGGCGCCTACTATTGGGGAGAATCCACCAACGGTGAGCCTTTCGATCGGCGCAAGGATCTGCTGGTTGGCGCCATGGCTGAGCGCAATGAAGCCTATACCATCCGCTGGACGGGGCAACTTGCCGCGCCACGGAGCGGTGAATACTTGCTTGCCACATTGAGCGCGCCCGGCTCTATTACCCAATTAGCCGTCGATGGCATCCCCATCGTTGACACGGCACTGATGGCGTCCGAGTCACCGGAGCCGGCGCCCTCAACCACAAATCCGGCGGCTAATACACGCTATGGCGAGGGCACGATCTACCTGGCGCACGGTTGGCATGCGATTGAGATCACTCATCGGCCGGATGCCGCACTGAGCCCTTTGCAGTTGTTCTGGCAGCCGCCGGGCAGTGCACCTACCGTGTTAGATGCCAACTACTTCGCACCGAGTGTAACACCGTTGGCGGAAATTGACCGCGGTTTGCCCAGCGCGCCACTGCTGGTCAACGGTGGCGATGAACGCGGCTTTGCGCTCTCCTATGGCACAGAGTTCTGGCAACCACAGCGGCAAATTCCACCGGGCTATCTGCCCCAATTGGCGCTGGAACCTCAGTGGCAAATCGGTCGCTGTGGCAGCGATGAAGCTGAACTTGATCAACCCCACGGGGTGGCCATCAGTGGCATTCGTGGGCTGATTTATGTGGTGGATACCGCCAATCAACGGGTGATTGAATATGCACTCAGCGGAGCTGTCAACCAGATCTATCGTTCTCCCGAGTGGCAGGAACCCTTTGCCGTTGCGTTGCTCGATGATGGCTTCCCAGTTGTGTTGGATGCCACCACACAACTGCTCTACGATCTCAATCCTGCCACCGGCGCCGTGACCCCACGACCACAGCGTGCCAGTTTTTATCGACCGCGCGGTCTGGCGGTTGATAACGCCGGCAATCTGCTTATTGCCGATACCGGAGGCGGACGCGTTGTCCTGTTATCACCGGGCGGGGATGAAGTGCGTGCCTTTGGTGGCCCGGATACGCAAATCGGTCGTGGCCAACCGACTGGCGTGGCGGGTGCCGGTGGCACCCTCTGGGCGGTAACGCCCGAAGATGGTCGTCTGTGGAACCTGGAAAATGGTGGCAGTATTACTGCGATTGAACGCACGAATACGCTCAATGGCCCCCATTTGGCGGCACTTCCCACGGGCCAACTCTTTCTCAGCGATCCGACGCGACGCATGGTACTCTACCTAGCAGCGAATGGCGAGCCGTTGGCTCAGGTCACAATGGGCAACTTTGGTGCACCAACCGGTGTGGCGGTCGCAACCGTGGCGGATCGTCTTTATCTGGCCGTGGCCGACAGCGCCAACTGCGCTCTGGGGTTGTGGAGCATACCGGTTGCTGCCTTGCCCCAATCAACACCTTGAGGGGATGGTGCAGCACAACGGCTGGCATTCCACTTTGAGGCATTTCTCACCACAAGATTGCGCAGTGCTGGCCACTGTAACTTTTGAGTAACGATTGAGTAGCGATTGGACGAGGCAACCCTTCCAGGAAGGGGCATTGGCAATCTTATTAACCGGCCGTGTCATTGCCTCTTCCTGGAAGGCGGTGCCCCTGAATAGGTACCTTTTCGATTGATACTGATGCTTCTCTGTGATATAGTGTCGCTATGAACAATAATATGTCAACGTCTGTAGCGTCCTCTAACCGTACAGCCCACCAATCGTTGTCTGTACGAGTAGACCGCCAGGCGGAATTTCGCAAATTGCCGGCAGTCGATGCCCTGCTCCGTACGTCAACTGTGGCGTTGCTTGCCGCGCACTATGGCCAGCAACAAATCACGGATGCACTGCGCGACGTGTTGAGCCAGGCACGGCAGGAGATCAATGATGGCGGCCCAGCACCGGAAATTGACATATTGGTGGCCAGAGCAAGTGACCTGCTGGAACTGGCCGCACAGCCATCGCTGCGGCACGTGATCAACGCGACGGGTGTAATCATTCACACCAATTTGGGACGTGCTCCTCTAAGTAACGCGGCCTTGCGCGCAGTCGAAATGATGGCAAGTGGTTATAGCAATCTCGAATATGATCTCGTGGCCGGTGAGCGTGGCAGCCGCCACGACCACGCCCGGCGACTGCTCTGTGCCTTGACCGGCGCGGAAGATGCCCTCGTGGTCAACAACAATGCCGCCGCGATTTATTTTATATTAACTGTCTTTTGTCAACAGCGGGAAGTGATTGTGAGCCGGGGCGAGCTGGTGGAGATTGGCGGTGGCTTTCGCATTCCCGATGTGCTACGCCAGAGTGGGGCGCAGTTAAAGGAAGTTGGGACCACCAACCGCACTCATCCTCGCGATTTTGCCGAGGCGATTGGGGCAGAAACAGCGGCTTTGATGCGCATCCACTCGAGTAATTTCAAACAGATAGGCTTTGTGACCATGCCCACGTTGGCTGAACTGGCCGGGATTGCACGGGAGCATGCCAATGTGCTGTTGCTGGACGATCTGGGTAGCGGTACCCTGCTAAATACAGCGGACTATGGTCTGGCCAGTGAACCCATGGTGCAAGAGAGTGTTGTTGCCGGTGCCGATCTGGTGACCTTTAGTGGCGATAAGTTGTTGGGGGGACCGCAGGCTGGGATCATTGTCGGCCGCGCTGAGTTGATTGTCCGTCTGCGGCGTCATCCGCTGGCCCGCGCCTTGCGCGTCGATAAGTTGACGTTGGCCGCGTTGAATGCCACGTTACAGAGCTATCAGCGCGGGCGGGCTACCGAAGAGCTTCCGGTCTGGCAGATGATCAGCGCCTCACCTGCTCAGGTACGCGAACGAGCCTCCCACTGGCAGGCCAAATTGGCGGAACAAGGATGCGCGAGCGCGTTGATTGACGGCGAAAGTGCGGTTGGCGGTGGCAGTCTGCCCGGCGAGACGTTGCCGACGACGCTTCTGTCCCTTGCCCATTCAGCACCAGATCAGTTGGCGGTGCAACTGCGTCAAGGAGCCCCGGCGATTGTCGGTCGCATACAACGCGATACCTTTGTTCTCGATCCCCGGACCGTGCTGCCGGATCAGGAGATTCCCTTATTGACCCGGTTGGTTGACGCCCTTGGCAAAGGTGCATCATGAAAAACGAACGCTTGCCGACCGCCACGCGGGGTGGGAATGGCGATGAATCCGCAGCGGTAGCGCGGCCGGTTTTCCTCAAGCTGGGGGGATCCCTGATTACTGATAAACGGGCAACTGAGCGCGTGCGCGATGATGTCCTGCGGCGCGTGGCGATTGAGATTGCCGAAACCCGCAGAGCCAATCCGCAGTTGCGTTTGGTCATTGGGCATGGTTCCGGTAGCTTTGGCCATCACCATGCCCGACGTCATGGTACGCGTAGTGGGGTGCGAAGCGCGGCTGAGTGGCTCGGCTTTGCGTTGACCGGCGATGCCGCGGCACGACTCAACCGTGCGGTGCTCGCGGCGTTGCTTCAGGCCGGCATCCCGGCATGGAGTATTCAACCCGGTGCCATCATTCGTGCCGCCGATGGGGTGGTCGTTGCAGGAACTGTGAAGGCGGTAGTGGATGCATTGGAGCGAGGGCTTGTACCCGTGCTCTATGGGGATGTGGTGCTGGACGAGGTACGCGGCGGCACGATTGCCAGTACCGAAGAGATCTTTGGTTGGTTGCTCCCGCTTCTCAAGCCGCACCGTGTCGTGTTGGCTGGTGAGGTCGATGGAATCTACAACGCCGATCCGCTGCTTGATCCCACGGCCACGCGCATTTCTGTGCTGACGGAACGTACTTTAGACAAAATTCGTCTAGGATTGGGAGGTAGTCATGGCGTTGATGTGACGGGAGGAATGGCTGCCAAAGTGCAAGAGGCACTGACAATGACGACGACCGTGCCTGATCTCGATGTTATCATCTGTAGCGGCCTGATTGGCGGCCAGATTTCGCATGCCCTGGTCGATCGGGAGAGCGATGTCGGTACACGGATTTTGGCATTGTAGGGTATAATGAAGAGCCATTATAGAGATTCAACATCCAGAAAAAGTTTCCTGGTGCTACTCGTCTGTTGAGCTTGTGATCATGTCACGAAATTTTTCTGAGAAACGATAGTTTGATTACGATAAGGCTGCTACGTGTAGTGAAGAATGCTTACAAACGTTTTGTGAAAATCGCGCTACACTGAGTGTGCAACTGAAGGTTTGTCACTGAATATGTGAAACGATGCCTGTTGCATTGTTTATGGGGCATCGTTTGTGGAAGTGCGACAAATGATTGAGGACTGACCCGGTGGTGCAGTACATTTGGCGCAGGCAAATGACAGCAATTTGTCATGTCAGAATCGGAAAAAGCTGCTAAAGTGAGCAAAGTTCTGATGGTTGAACCGAGAATCTAATTGGAAATTCTGTTGTGATTCAGTAGAAACAGCGAATTTTTGCTTAGATACAGTTCTATTCTCACCGACAATGCGCTACTTTAGTATCGTTTCATGCGCCGCACAACGCTTTTCTCAAAGCGCAACACCGATGCTTCTCTCAATCTGCTCAACTGGCTCGATGCATGATCAACGGTGTAACACTTACATATTTGCAAGACAGCGTTGATTAAACATATAATGGCGCGGCGTAATGGTTAGCCCGAAAGGCGAAGTTTTCTGATGTCACTATTGATTACCTTGGTTTCATTTGCCATTGTCCTTGGTGTGCTCGTCTTCTTTCACGAGTTGGGCCACTACTGGGTTGCAAAGCGTAACGGAATTGTTGTTGAGGAGTTTGGCATGGGGTATCCGCCCCGCGCCATTAAGCTCTTCCGGTACGATGGCACCGATTTCACAATCAACTGGATTCCCTTTGGTGGCTTCGCGCGAATGAAGGGCGAAGACGGTGGGGATATGTCGCCCGGCTCCTTCAACGCAGCTAGTCGTGGGGCACGCGCCGCAACGCTCGTTGCCGGCCCGGTGATGAATGGTTTGCTGGCGATCCTGCTCTTTGCCGCCAGCTTTATGGCCGGTTTCCCGGCTTCCGTCTCCTATCCCCAGGTAACCAATGTTGCACCCGATTCGCTGGCTGCTCAGTTGGGGCTGTTGCCCGGTGACGTTTTGCTGGAAGCCAATGGTGAAGCTACGCTGGTGAGCGTCGATCCTTCGTTGCGTTATCAGGTTTGGCAACCGACGGAGGCCAATGCGGCAACTACGCTAACCGTGCGCCGCGGTGACAGCACCGTTGAAATTTCTGTGCCTCAACAGCGCATGGTGCCTGAGCTTTTGGAGTCGATCAATTATCGCCCTGTACTGGAAACGCGCATTTTGGGCCTTGCCGAGAATAGCCCCGCCTTGGACAATGGGCTCGAAGTGGGCGATTTGGTTTACAAGATCAATGACACGATTGTTACTTATGATCGCACCTTGGTGGATCTGGTTGACGAATCGTTAGATCAACCACTGGTTTTGACGGCCTACCGTCACGGTGAATGGGTGGAGTTGACCATGACCCCGCGCAGCGATCCGCCTTCAGGTGAAGGTGCTCTTGGTGTACAGATCGGCGCCGATACTCGCTTGGCCTACATGCCCTTTTTGAAATCGCTCTGGCAAGGGGTGGTCTCCACCGGTCAGTATATTATGCTGGTGGTGCAATTGCCGATTATGTTTATTGCCGGTCAAGTTTCCCCGTCTGAGGCACAGCTTTCTGGACCGATTGGGATTGCCAAACTGGTTGGTGGTGCGGCCCAAGCCACCATCGACACCGGTCTCTGGTTCCCGATTTGGCGGCTGTCGGCTGTACTAAGCGCGGCGCTGGCTATTACCAATATGTTGCCGTTTCCGGCACTGGATGGCGGCCGGTTGCTCTTTATCCTGATTGAGACATTGCGCGGTCGCCGCATCAATCCGGAACGGGAAGGGCTTGTTCATATGGTTGGCTTCATGCTGCTGCTTGGGTTGATGTTCTACATTACCGTGCAGGATTTGCGTACTGGTACCATTGCAATTGACTGGCATGCGCTCTTAGGTCAGTGAGGGTAGAACCGGGGTAGTGATACTGGGGGTGAAATGGGATCCGAAGTTTCCACCTCTGCAAAAACTCTGGTTCCCATGCCGCACGAAATTAGTAAATCCCGGCAGAAATAAGTAGACAGATAAATCTTCAGTTTCCCTGAGACAAGCGCTACTTATTTCTGTCAAGGTATTTGCGCCAAACTATACTTGTGACGAATTTTCGTCCTAACTGTTCGACAACTTACGCTGGGGCCACAGTCGTGTTCATCGCTCCCATGTCATCGGCGGTATCGAGCAAAACCACTGGTGACACGGGAGCGATCTGTGTTATAGGGATTCGGTCAGGAATGGTTTATGGAACAGAAATCACCTCACCACCGCGTGTCTGAACGGGATGACGGGATACCTTCATCAGAAGCTACACCCGAACCACATGAAGGGCGTGAAGCGCAGGCAATCTCGTTCAAACGGTCGTACGATAAACGTTTGTATGACCCTGCAACACCGTTGCGACCCGCGGCGGAACAACAGTTGTTATCTAGCCGAGATGCACCACTCCCCGCACCGACTACTACGGCATTGGCCCTGCGGCCACAGCGCCCTGCAACGCAACAATGTCCCTCTTGTGGTGCTATACAACCCACATCCACCTCGGTCTGTTTGGCGTGTGGCACCTACCTGGCAACCAAAGCCCCAAGCATCCGATGTCGTTATTGTGGTACGCAGAGCACAGCCACTCTTGTGCTCTGCCCAGGCTGTGGGCGGGAGCTACATGCCGCACGTTCCCGTTCCTGGAGTTGGATCGGCTTGGTGGTTGTGGCGGTGTTATTTCTGTTGCTTGTTCAACAGTGGCGCACTGTCAGTCCAATTCTTTGGCCGCGTGAACAACTGGCACTTGGTTGGCAATGGTTCACGGAGTTGAGTGAGCGGCTTGATCCGCAAATTACCATTGAAACGATTCCCGCTGAGTCCGCACAAGGCGTGGCCAGTCAGCCGGCGAGTGGAAGTGCTGCTTCCAATGGCGCGGTACAACCTTTGGGACTCACAATTTTTGCCACACCTATTGCGAATACCGCCAGTGCATCCGATAATGGCCAAACTCCTGTAAACAACTTGGTACAAGGAGTATTGCCAGAAGCCAATCAAGCCCTACAGCTTGGCGAGGCTACCGCAACCGCCGCCCCCGCCACACCGACGACGGCGCCGACAGAAACCGCTTCGCCCACCGCGCTGCCGACCGCAACGACTACTGCGGCGCCCACGGTGGCGTCGGTTGTCTTGGCACCGACACAGCGTCCAACACCCACACGTCTTCGTCCAACAGCGACCGCTACGGCGACGGAGCAAGCGACCGACGCAACGGCTACGGCTACGGCCAGCACCAACGAAGAGCGCACTGACGAGGCCACGTTGGCAGAGAGGACAGACGCTGTTACAACCGGCGGCACGTCCATTTTGCAGCCGACGGCAATCAATACCGCCGTCGATACCCCAACGGCAACGGCAGTACCACCAACCAGTACACCGACACCGGCACCGGTCACCTATAAAATCCAGGCGGGAGATACTCCACTGGAAATTGCTGCGCGTTATGATATTGGTGTCACCGAATTGCTCGCTGCCAATGGTCTGACCATTGACGATGCACGCCGGCTTCGTGTCGGCCAGGAGTTGATTATCCCGTCACAAGGACAGACGGCTCAGCCCGTCGCCACGCCCACGTCACAACCGACCCGTGTCGAGGGGAATCCCACTGCGGCAGTTGCTGCCCCAACGGCCACGCCGGCGTCGGCAATTCGGGTTGATGCGCCACAGTTGCGCAGCCCGGAGAGCGGGGCGTTTTTGAGTTGTGGGGGCGATAATGCATTGATCTGGCTGCCGGTCAGCTTCATGCGCGAGGAGGACCGCTATCTCTTGCATCTTGGCTTCCTTAATGGCTATAATACAGACGGCTCAGAAAATGTTGTATGGATTTTAGAACAACAGCAGCCGCCCAATGCCACCATCTGGCGCATGGACGAAGGACTTTGTAGTTTGGCCCCCCAGAACTACGGTCGCCAGTGGCGTTGGTATGTCGAGGTTGTTGAACCGGTGGGCACAGGGTGGCAATCCGTGAGCTTACCTAGTTCAATTTGGATGTTTAGTTGGAATTAACTCATTATGGCTACTTCGAATGGATCCCACATTGATCACAATGGGCGGGGCAAACCAGACAACTATAAAGATACACAGAATCGCACGACCGATGCGGATCAGGAGTACTATTCGACCTTTCTTCGGCTTTCCGATGCGGTCGATAATGAGGATACGCAGACGATTGATGAGCCGCGCTTTTCGGTTCGTGAACTGCTCAATCACTTAATTCATCACACGGAGGTGCTTGCCGCCCGTGATCTCTTTGTGCTTTCGGATCTGACGCGCCAAGATGCAGAACTGGTGCGTCAGGATTGGGGTATGATCCCAGTTGCCCAGCGTCGCCAACTCTTACAATCGCTGACCGATGTAGCCGAAGAGAATGTCTCATGGCATTTGGGCCGGTTGTTGCGCATTGCGCTGGAAGATGAAGATCCTTTGGTGCGTCGTATTGCGATTGACGGTTTGTGGGAAGAGATGAACAACGACCTTATCGGCCCGTTGATTCAGATTTTGCACAATGATAACACCCCAACCGTACGGGCGGCGGCCGCGGCAACTCTTGGTGCGTACATGCTTGCCGGTGAACTCGATGAACTGGATTCGGCTTACGCGATGCGTGTCGAGGAAGCGCTGTTGGCTGCGCTTCACAACCCTGATGAAGATCTCGATGTCCAATGTCGTGCGCTGGAGAGTATTGCCTACTCCGGCGAGACGGGAATCCGTCAGTTGATCGAGGATGCTTACTATTCGCCGGAAGAGGAGTTGCGTGTCAGTGCGTTGGTGGCAATGGGACGGAGCGCCGATACGCGCTGGCGCGGTCTCGTGCGTGCGGAGTTACAAAATCCATCGCCGCAGATGCGGATCGAAGCGGCACGTGCCTGTGGCGAATTGGAAGTGCTCAAAGCCGAACGCGAATTGCTGGAACTGCTGAGCGATGATGAGCAGATGGTGCGTTTGGCTGCGATCTTTGCATTGGGCCGCATTGGGAGCCGCCGGGCGCAGGAAACGCTCCGTTCACTGGCCGTTAGTGACGATGAAATTGAAGCAGAAGCGGCCGAGCTTGCTCTGGAAGAAATGCTCTTTTACAGCAGTGACGAGGATGTTGCGCTCTTCGATGACGCGGACGAAGAAGATGAGTGGGATCTCGATCAGTGGGATACCTTTGATGATTTGGAAGATGATGATTTCGGCTCCTATGAAGATGATTGATAAAGGCGATGAACTTAAAGCTGAAGCGCTTGGTGCGCACAAACAGTTCCGAACAATATGCTCTCTTTGATCTTGATCAGAGCGACGATGACGAACAACCGCTAACGATCGGCAAAGTGGATCTCCACTATACAGGTGAAGGGGTCTACGGAACCTTGCTCTTGTGGGATGAAACAACTCGGCAGTTACATCCTGCACAACGGCGTGCGTTTGTCAACGCGATTTTGGACGAAATAATTCAGCCAATGGGTGTGCCCAATGAATACGTGGTCGAGTTTTTCATGCCGATGCTCGATCACTACGAACTGTTCCACAATGTTGGGATCGAAGAAGATGAAGAAGACAATGCAGACGATGATGATTTAACCCACTTGGATGTCGATAACAACGTGGCATTGGAGTCGCTGAACGGTAGCGCCCCTCGCACACCATCCCGCATCGATGCGACGCCCCATGCACAGCGGCGGCTCTAGCGCACAAAGGCAACAATCACAAGAGATGTTTATTGTTCAAACGCTGTTGCCCATCTTTGCGCAGACTGTCCTGCCCGTTATCCTAGTGGCCGCGGCTGGCTATGGACTGGCCAGCGCCTTTATGATTGACAGCAAATCGCTCGGGCGAATACTCTTTTTTCTCGCCACCCCCTCCTTGGTCTTTCGTAGCCTCTACCGCTCAGAACTGGATCTAACCGTGTTGCAACAGTTGGCCATTGTCACTGTTGCCGTGATTCTTTCTTCTGGATTAATGGGCTGGCTCGTCAGTATTGGTGAAGATCGACAACGTCGTGCTGCCTTTATTTTGACGAGTGCCATCAGCAACAACGGCAACATGGGGATTCCCATCTCCTTTTTTGCCTTTGGCGAAATGGGCTTGGCTCTTGGCTCGATTTACTATGTCTTTACCTCGTTCATGAGCAACACCCTGGGCGTGGTCGTTGCATCCGCCGGCCAGACGTCCGTCATAGCTGCGCTTGCGCAAAGCATTCGGGTGCCCGTACTCTATTCTGCAACCCTGGGACTTGTGCTCAACCTCATGCAGGTTGAACTCCCTCAGCCGCTTTTTCGAGCCATTGATCTGTTGGCTGATGCAGCAATTCCTGGTATGCTGATTCTGCTAGGGATCCAGTTGCACAAAGCACCGTTAACAAGGGTACCTTGGGTCGTTTTGCGTAGTACGGCAGTGCGCTTGTTGATTGGCCCTTTGCTCGCCTGGCTACTTTGTCTGGGGCTCGCCATCGGTGGTGTCGAGCGCAACGTGTTGATTTTACAAGCTGGTATGCCCACGGCGGTGATGGCTGCCGTGCTCTCAACGGAATACGATACCGAACCGGAACTGGTTGCAACGGTGATTTTGGTCTCGACGTTGATTAGCATGGCCAGCCTTTCGATTTTGCTTTGGCTTATGTTGTAGGGAGTAGCGCCATCGCCGCATGCGGCCAATCAAGCTGCAAAAAAGGCGGCGGCGATGTGCTGCTACGGTAAGTTTCTTAGGAGTTCCCATTTTACTATCATGACAAATCCTGAAACCTCACACGACTTTCCGAGAATCCTCAATGAAAGCGCCCATCTTTTGCGCCAGAACCGGCCAGCAGAAGCGGCTGAACTATTAGAACCGCTACACGAGCACGCGCCGGAGCATCCAGACGTTGCGATCAATTTGGGAGGCGCCTATATTTTGCAACGAAAATGGAACCAGGCGGCCAAAATTCTCAGCAGGGCGGCCATTTCGAACCCGGATAACGCCATGCTCTGGACAAATTTGGGGGCAGCTGAGTTGGGCAATATCCAAACCGCGGGTCCCAAACAGCAGGAGCGGGCGATTCGCGCCTATGAACGGGCACTGCAGGCTGATCCCACTGCGCCCAACGTGCACTACCATCTGGGCCTCATCTACACAGAGCGGGGCGAACTCATGCGTGCTAGCGCTTTCTTTCAGCGTGCGCTTGAGGTAAAACCATCCGACCGCGATGCTCGCTATTGGCTTGATCAGGTGGGGAAATTGATCGTTCAGGAGCAGGCCGAGCGTCGCAAATCCGCAGAGACGGATGATTCGGATTAACGTGGGCTTTGTTATAGGTCACTATCAAACACATGATCGAGAACATCCCATCGAATGATAACATTCTACAACGCTGGTGGCACGGCAACCCAGAACGCTTTACCTGGGTTGTGATCCTGGCCAGTTTTGCTATGTTTGTCGTCCTACTCTTTGCCATTCCCGCAGGGATCAACTATACGCTTCGGTATTTTCCGGCAAGCCAGACGGCCGAATTTATCCCGGCGGAGAATAGCGTCTTTTTCTTAACACCCCCGAAGGCGGCTGAGCAGATTGCCATTACTGCCGAACGAAAAATTGGGGAGGGCGATGTTATCGCTGCGACCAGTGACGCGGCACAGGGTGTGCTTAGCCTGATCAACGATGAAGAACCGCCAACCGAACAAGTGGTTGGTAGCGTACACATTTATGCCGGCACCAAATTGGCAATTACCCATTTGAGCCGACCTTTTTTCGAACGGTGGAGCAGTGAGCCCTACCGGGTTGCGTTGCGTCTGGACAGTGGACAGGCGCGCGTCTTTACCAACAGTGGGAATGCCCGCCCATTGGCCGTCGAACTGTCAACACCCCATGGCAGCGTGGAATTGGCTTCCGGAAGCTACCAGATATCGGTTGAAGAATCACGGACCAATGTGACGGTCATTGATGGCCGGGCGCGCTTGATTCATGCCAAGGAGCAGACGATTACGGTCGGTGCCGGGCAGCGAGCGTGGATGAGCGATAATGATCTACTTGAGGAGGTGGCTTCGGCTACGCAAAACCTGATTACCAATGGGGATTTCTCTCCGCCGGCTCTCAGTGATTGGACGCCCAGCAAAACTGCCGAACCCAATGTTGTGCTGGGCAATGTCTACTTCCAGGAGCGCGAAGGGCGGCGGGTAGCCTATTTCCTGCGCCAAGATGTGGAGAATCAACACAATGAAGTGGCCATTAGCCAGGTAATTGACAAACGAGTGGACATCTACAACAGTCTCTTTCTGCAGATGGACGTCAATATTCTCTTTCACAATCTACCCGGTGCCGGTTTTCTCAATACCGAGTTCCCGCTGCGCGTTGAGGTTAATTATACCGACCAATATGGCAAAGATCTCAATTGGGGTTATGGGTTTTACTACCGCGATCCCGAGCCGCCCGGCCCCACCGAGATCAGCCAGGAGTTGGGTGAACAGGTGCCACAGGCGCAGTGGTACACCTATCGTTCACCCAATCTGATCGCGCTCCTCGACCAACAGGGGACACGGCCCAGCCGCATCAACAGCATTCGGATCTATGCGAGCGGTTGGAACTATCAGAGCATGGTCAGCCAGGTTTACCTCTATGCGGAGTAGCGAACCGCAATGACAACGCAACAACGCAGAGAGCCGCTTGCCGCCAAGCGGCTGTGGTTCGCCGCCACATTGCTTCTTTATCTGCTCCTCGCCACCTATCAATTGGGACTGCCCGGTCTGCACTACGATGAAGCGCGGGAGGCCGGCGTCAACGCCATGGAGATTCTCACCGGCGCCCCCGGCACGCTCTTCCGTGATACTGGGATTGCGTTACTGGGGCGCCGGTGGCCCGTGATGGTGCAAGATTACATCGGTGCCACCAATGTCTATCTGGCCTTGCCCTTTCTGTGGCTCACGGGCATTGGTGTTCCCAACC
>ERZ795053.1548-NODE-1548-length-29139-cov-9.142312_pt1 | contig 29139 bp, 25 predicted proteins | sample MGYA00375137_ERZ795053 | MGnify/ENA primary metagenome ERZ795053 (study PRJEB30182, sample SAMN05720284) | activated sludge metagenome | isolation source: Anaerobic digester | place: Hong Kong | collected 2014-12-17 ...
GTATGTGGTTTTAATGAAATAGAAATGCAAGATGTATTCAATCCTTTATTCCATTATTTTGACATTGTACCCGGGCAACATGAAAAGTTATGAAGTACGCTATGCGACCCAGCCACTATCCATAACCGGGACAGGTTATGACCAGCGATGGTCACAAGCACCCGTCATGACAGATTTTTCCGCACCCTGGAACGAAGGTCCGGTACCTCACACGCAATTTCAGGCACTGTGGGATGAGGACAACTTCTATTTCCTGTTTCAAGCTGCAGATGAAAACATCATCGCCCCCGGTGATCCGGATGATAAACGTGGTGTTCTGCCTTCAGACCGGGTAGAGATCTTTTTCAAGTCCAGTTCCGCCATGGACCCGTACTATTGCCTGGAAATGGACCCGCGTGGAAGAGTCCTGGATTACATCGCCCGCTATTACCGGAACGTTGATTTTGACTGGGAATGGCCCGATCAGGATTTGATCGTGATGGCCTCCCAATCCGAAGACCGGTATGTGGTAGAAGGCCGCATCACTTTGAAGTCCCTCCGCGAAATGGGTATTTTAAAGGATAACCGGATAAAAGCCGGTCTATTTCGGGGAGATTTCTACCCGGTGGAGGGTAAGGAAAATGAGGTGAATTGGATTTCCTGGGTCAGGCCGGACTCCGAAAAACCCGATTTTCACATCCCCAGTGCTTTTGGGGAAATGGTACTGACACGGTAACAAAGGCTCGAATTTGGTCCACAGTCATTAAATCTTCTTTTTCATTACTTCCCAATTCCAGACAGCTATCGACCTAATAGGTTGAATTTGTGCACCTTATGCACCCCTCCATAAATCCGCTTACAGGTTTACCCTGAGTCCAATTTCAAGGAATACCCGGTTCACAATCCACGATTTCACCGATTTAATCCGGCGTGATGCAGGTCGATCTTTGTATCGAACAATTCATTAAAAATCACCTTCATCATGAAAGCACAAAATAAAATCATTATCAAACACCTGAGCGGAAGCAAGGTGAATCAGATCGAAGAATTCAATTTCGATCAAATCGACCAATTGTCTATTGGCCGCGAGAGTTCAAACGCCATCCAATTCAACCCGGAAAGCGATACCATGGTCAGTCGCAAACACGCCCTGATCACCTGGACAGATTTTGAACATTACCAGATCGAAGACCTCGGCTCAACCAATGGCACCTACGTAAATGACGAAAAAATCACCGGTCCGGTAACATTGCATGCCGGTGACACCATCCGGATGGGTTCCAATGGACCATCCTTCGAATTTGAATTAACCCCTCGCCCGGCAAGTCATTTAGCAGCTACCAGGATGGTTTCCGTCAGTGGCAGCAAAGCAACTGAAGAACTTATCCCACTGGAATTGCAAGCCGGAATAGCCACTCCGGTCAAAGAGTCCATCGGAAAACAGACCTTTGAGCGCGCAATCAAAGTTGAACGCTCCCGCTCTTCCAGGACACTGGTAGCCTCGGTCCTCGGTCTGGTGATCATCTTCGCCGCCGGAGGATTTGCCTTCAAGGATAAATTGTTTAAGGAAACCGTCGTCGTCGATAAAACCACAGAAGTTGTCAAGGACTTCTTCAACCCGGCAGAAATCGCTGCCAACAATGTGAATAAGGTCGTCTTCATCGAGTTTGGATACAAGTTGATCCATACCGAAACGGGCGACGATGTTTACCATCAATACATGGAACAGGAGGATAAAAAGACCAAGAAAAAATTCCAAGTTCCGCTCTATATCGAATACAATGGAAAAATCGAGCCCTTACTGGGTTTAAAGAAAAACACGCCCATAGGCCGGCCAATTGCCGTATCCCAAGCGACCGGTTCCGGCTTTGTCGTGGACAAAAACGGATTTATACTGACCAATCGCCACGTAGCCGCTAACTGGAATACCACCTACCACTTCCCACCAGATGCACAAAAGGGGATCCTCCTGCGCTTCGGAGCCAAAGGCGTTGAAATGGCGGGACAGGTAGACGCCCCTTCCGACTGGGTGCCAGCTGAATCCACATTGTTTGGCCAGAAGCCCATCTCAGGCAAAATACTGGAAGGCCAGGTTACCTACATGGACGTCACATTTGCCAAAAATGACCTGCGGACACCGGCTAAAATTGTACGGGTAAGCAACACCCATGATGTTGCCATGATTAAGATTGATCTTCCCGGAGAACTGGAGCCGGTCAAACTACGGGAAAAGGATGATGACATCCAGGCCGGCCAGAAAGTAGTGGTTATGGGCTATCCGGCCATATCCCCGGAAGCGGTGGTCGTAAAATCCAGTGAGGATGTCTTCAACCGAAGCACTCAGGTGATCCAGGTTCCCGATCCTACCGTTACCGATTGCAGCATAGGCAAAGTGATCAAAGGTCAGACTCAATTATCCGGTCAGAATACGCAGGGTTACTACAGCACTTTCGGAGATGTCTACCAGCTGACGACCAGTGAAACCGGTTCCGGCAACAGTGGAGGACCAGTATTCGACAAAGACGGCAACGTAATCGCCATCTTTTCCGCCGGTCGCTGGGACGGATCAACAGCCATCACCTTTGCGGTACCCATCCGTTACGGAATCGAATTGATGAAAACCCAGCGCGTTATCCAATAAAGGAATTTTTTTCGATCTCAATTTGCCATCCATTCCTAGATACAAAACGATGAACGCACCTAAGCATAAATTTCGGGATCTACTGATTATTGAGAGACTTGGATCCGGTGCCATGGGAGATGTATACCAATGCATTGATCAAGGCACCGGAAAACCGGTCGCAGTCAAGTGGCTTCACCGGTCCGGGATGAATAAGCGCTTCATCGAAGAAGCACGCATCCTGGCCTCCATCCAACATCCCGGAATAGCTCAGTTCATCAAATTTGAACAACACGACAAAGATGCTTACCTGGTCATGGAATATGTAGAAGGCCTTACGCTGGAAAAATTGATCCATCACCATGGCAAATTACCGGAAACATTTGCCTTAAAAATTGCCCTTCAAATAGCTACAGCCCTAAACTACCTGCACGATAGACAAATTATCCACCGCGATCTGAAAGCATCCAATATTAAAATCACCAAAACGGGGCAAGTAAAATTACTGGACTTCGGAATCGCCAAAGCCCAATTTTCCGAAAAACTAACAGCTGATGGCTTCGTAATCGGTTCAACGCCTTACCTCGCTCCCGAACAATTCAAACAGGATTATTCTCCTAAAATTGATTTATGGGCATTAGGGATCCTAATCTATCAGATGCTGACCGGTCACCTTCCTTTTTCCGCTTCATCGGAAATAGAATTGCGGGCTAAAATTCAAAAAGGAGATTACTTGTCACCAAAAATATTCGCCCCCGAAATAAATAAATCAACCCATAAAATCATCCGGAAGCTATTAGCCGTACGACCTGAAAAGCGATGGAGCGCCGATGAATTAATTCAGCATTTACAAGACAAAGAATTGGGTTCCTTTTGGAATAATTGGGTCGCAAAATTGAAATCAAATCTATAACGAGAAAATCAAAATTCAATATATGTTCTGGCGTAAAAACAAAAAGTCCTCCAATCCCAGATCGAATGAATCCATCGATTATCGCGCAATCGCACTGACTGACCAGGGCAACATCCGCACAAATAATGAGGATCAGGTGCTCTTCTTCCGGCCAACCGATCCTGCGCAGCGTCAATCAAAAGGATACCTGGCTATAGTCGCCGATGGCATGGGAGGTCATGCGGCAGGCGAGGTTGCTTCTGCCCTGGCCGTAAAGTTGATCAAACAACATTATTACAGCGCAGCTATGCCTCCCCTGGAAGCTTTGTCCTATGCCATGACCCAGGCTAATCAGTCCATCTTTCAAGAAGCAGAGCGCACCGAAAAACGCCAGGGGATGGGGACTACCTGTACCGCCGTTGCAATTCTGGATCAATCGCTTTATCTGGCACACATCGGAGACAGCAGAGCTTACCTGCTTCACGACAATCACCTTTATCAACTCACGACGGATCACACCTACATTCAGGATCTGCTGGATGCCGGCAAAATCGACCCTATGGAGGCCATCCATCACCCACAAAGGAATGTCCTGACTAAAGCTCTGGGAACCCAGGCCGAGCGCAAGGCTGATGTATTTCGCGCTGAACTACCCATCAACCCGGGCGACCAACTACTGCTCTGCACCGATGGTCTGTACGAATATTTCACAAGTGAAGAAATGCAACAGATCCTGACAACCAACCGATTGCATGAAGCAGCCGAAAAATTGATCCAGGAGGCAAAAGATCGTGGTGGCCACGATAATGTCACTGTTTTGCTGGTCGCTACCCAGGAAGAAAAGGTGATCACAGAATATCCTACTCAATTTCTAAATGAACAGTCATGATAGGTCAACGTATCGGAAACTTGCAAATAATTGAACTGATCGGTGAAGGTGGTATGGGTACCGTCTACCGTGCCAAAGACATCATCCTCGAACGTGAGGTGGCTGTAAAGGTACTCCATGAGCATCTGAGCCGAGATGAGGTTCTCCTGTCCCGCTTTAAAAATGAAGCCTTATTATCGGCCAGAATCAATCACCCTAACGTGGCCACCCTTTACCAGTTCGTGGCAGTTGATCATCGCGACTACCTGGTGATGGAATTTGTCCACGGAAATAACCTGGAAAAAATACTCAAACAACAGGGGAAACTCCCCGTAAAGATTATCGCCCAGATCCTGCTCCAGTTGGCTGAAGGCCTCCAGCACGCCCACGCCAAAGGGATCATCCACCGGGATATCAAACCAGGTAATATAATGATCAATCATGAGGGTTATGTCAAGCTGATGGATTTTGGTATTGCACGGCTGGAGGCAAGTGCCCGGTTGACAAAAATGCATCATGTAATAGGGACAACCCACTATCTGGCGCCTGAACTGTTGCAAGGGGAAGGGCCCTCTGTGGCATCAGACTTATATGCAGTAGGGATGGTTGGTTATGAAATGCTCTACGGTCAGTTGCCCTTTAATGCCCGTTCCGATGCTACATTAGTCACGGAGATTCTCCATAAAACGCCTTCATTTAACTCGAAATATAGCTCATCGGAGGCTTCAAAATTAATGCGCATCATCAAAAACCTGCTTCAGAAAAACCCGGCAAAGCGGTTCGCGTCCACCGGTACACTGATCGTCGAATTGGAACAAATAGCACGTTATGGTCGCATCCAGTGGAAGGATTCATCCAACCACTTCGGGACCGGAGGAACCGAAACATCGAATTCTAAGGAATGGCTGCAAAAAAACATAAAGGGACCTGCTACAAGCCTTTTGCACCAATTACGATGGAGATCACTGGAAGGCAAAATCATTCTCGCTTCACTTGCTTGCGCACTTATCTTATTATTTGTTAGCCTGGTGCGCCCTAAGACCACAAAAGAACCGGAAGGCGAGCTTTCCAGTCAGATGCGTCAGCCGGCATCGGAGGAACAAATATCTCAGGCATTAAACTCGTGGTCACCGGCAACAAACACGGATCAAGAGGGAATGACCCCGGTTGAAGCTTCACAAGAGGACAAGCAACCTGAAAATCCAACCGGTAAAGAGCCTGAAAAACCTGCAAAAAAACCACCCCTGAATGCCAATGAAAATAATCCACCTAAAAACTCTGCAAAGGATACAAAAAAAACAGTGGACCCGAACATCAATCAGGAGGAGAATCCGGTAGCAACCGATGACCATCAACAACCCGAAAAAGAATTTCCGGCACCGGAAGAAAGAGAGGCCGAACAGCCGGTAAAAGAAATTGCGGAATCCCAACCACCCGTCAAAAAATATCGATCCATTACGGTACAAATTCCATCTATGGAAATATCCGGAACATTCGCGAAATCGATCTCGTCAGATAACAGTCAGAAAAATCAGTCATTTTATCTAATCAATCAAACTCCGGTGTATGCCGATGGTCTTCTGATAATCGCCCCAGGAGCGCGCATCCAGGGGATAATCAAAGATGCGAAATCTTCCCGCGACCGGGCCAAAGCATTCCTGGCGGTCCAATTCAACCAGGTGGAAACCGTTGACGGACAATGGATTCCTATCCAATATCCGACCTACAGTAACAATGGTTACGAAGAAATTATCTTCCACGAAGGTACCGTGGTTCAGAAATTAAAAATAAAGAGCAGGACTGCCCAATTAAAAATTGCCGAATAAATAATAACCCACATTTATTAAACAACACAATAAAAGCTTAAACGATGAAAATAAGGAATTACCTAGTGATCCTGTCACTCCTACTGCCTGCATTAACGCGCATATACGGACAGGAATTAAAATCCAGCACTTACGGGTTTTCTATTGGTGTTCTTGGAAAACACACGCAGTGGTCCACCGGAAGCAGTTTTTTTCAGGGCCTCAATGAAGCGGCACCCAGCGCCTGGGGCTTCGGTGCCAGAATTGGCTATGGTTTTACGGAAAAACTGGAAGTTTCACTGGCCTATTCAAAAGCAAACCATTTGAACAGTGATCTCAAAAATGATTGGTCCGCCTATTCGAGCCAGATGGTCCTCCTCAACCTGCGCATCAACTTCGGAGCCACCTTAAAGCCCGTCCGGTTATACCTCGAAGGGGGTGCCGGGCAATCCATGCTAAAAATGGATCCGGTCTACTTACCGGATGATTTCTACACCCAACAATATCTGCTCAAATTATCCGGACTTGCCGTCAATGCAGGTGCAGGGCTCCTTTATTATCCCATGCGGAACCTGGCGATTGACCTGGGGTTTTTCGGCCGTTTCGGCCAATACAACAACATTACCGCAAGCGGCATCGAATACGACCCGGGAGAGAAAACCGACTTTCAATTCTTAACGACCCAACTGGGGATAACCTACTACCTGCAATAATTAACCAATAAAAAAGATCGACATGCAACCAGGAATGAAAATATTCAGCGCTCTTCCCGCTGACGAACGCATCGAATTAAGTCAAGGCACGAAACTCGTAACAAGTCTCAATGGTCAGCCGGCAGCTGAACACACCTATGTTCCTACACAACCCTGGCGAAAGATGACCCGCGGTGAAGCTGAAATGCTGCTAGCTAAACCTGATGAAATCCTCCCCTATCAAAGTATTGGGCTCTGGAAAATGCCTGCGGCTTTGATCGATGCCTGGAAAGCCACCGGGGTGCACCAGGCGACCACCGAAGCGGATATTCTCCAGGTGATGCATCATCCGGCCTATGCTCCTGCTGTTGCCGGAACCGAAACCTGGGCACTGACCTTTCAAAGGACTCCGGAGCCATTGATCACCCACCGGATTGCCTGCATCCCCAGGAACCTGGAAACTGTAACGTATAATCCGAGGGAAAAACGCTACCTCGGCCTCCACCTGGACAGTTGGGAAAAACAATCCTTGCAGGAACTGGCAACAACGCGTAACCGACTATGTATCAATTTGGGACAAAGCCCCCGTTATTTTCTTTTTGTGAATCAGGAGATCCATCGATTGCAACAAATCTGCGACCTCCCTCAAGAGTCCCGGCCACGAACCTTAATCCAGGCTTTCCTGGAGCGCTTCCCCGACTATCCCGTGATCCGCGTCTGTCTGCAACCATTTGAAGCGTATATCGCTCCTACTGAAAACATCATCCATGATGGCAGTTCGATGGGGCAGCTCTATCAGGATGTCCAAATAACGATACGGTCCTATTTTAATGTTAAACCTGCCCAGCGGCCTTCATTTTTACAACGTATAAAAAAGCTAATAACCGCGAATTAAACCCACAGAGGTTTATCCCTACAGGTATACCCTTACGACAGAATCTACATATCCTCCAAACCATATATGTGGAAGCCCGGATTTAAGCGGAAGGGATTAACCCGGATCTTTGAATCAACAAATTATTCACCTTTAAAAAACAATACATCATGTCAACCTTGAAAAAAATCTTCGTCGTCGTTTTAGGATTAGTTCCATTCGGTTTGTTCTCTAAGCCGGTTCATAAAACATCGGAAACATTTAACGAACGTGTCCTCCGGGTCCGCCAGTCCATCCAAACTGCCGACCGGTCTGATCTCGACAAATCGGTCAAGGACCTGGTGTCTGCCAGTCAGCAGCCCGGCGATTCCGCCTCTTCCTGGGATAACTGGGACAACTGGGGCAACTGGGACAATTGGGGTAACTGGGACAACTGGGCGAATTGGGACAACTGGGGCAACTGGGATAACTGGGGCAACTATTGATCCGGTCAACATTGTAAAATCAAATGCAAACCATTCGTCATGAAAAGCAATCACACTTTGGGCCCGGTCGAATTATTGATCCTGCAGGGGTCACCATTTTGCAACATAAACTGCAAGTATTGTTACCTACCGGACCGGATGAATAAACGCCGGATGGCCCGGGAGACGGTTGAGAAGACCATTGACCAATTGATTGCGGATCAATTATTTGGCACCGATGTCAGTATCGTCTGGCACGCCGGAGAGCCCCTGGCTGTTCCACTCGCCTACTATCAGGAATTGATTCCTTTGATACGTGAACGAGTTCCGGCGGCAGTCCGGGTAAGGCACCACCTTCAAACCAATGCCATGCTAATCAATGACGAATGGTGCGCATTTATCAAAGAAAACCAGATACAAGTGGGGATCAGCGTGGATGGTCCCCAATTTCTGAATGACATTAACCGGCTCACCCGATCCGGCAAAAGCACATTCGGAAAAGTGATGCAAGGCATCGCCTATTTGAATGAACACGATATCAACTACCACGCCATCGCTGTGATCACCAGGGAGGCCATGCATCATCCGGACGAGATCTATTCTTTTTTCAAAGATTTGGGTGTTACTAAATTGGGCTTGAACATTGAAGAAATTGAAGGCATCCATACCCAATCTTCACTCTCTATGGACGATTCCGCTTTGGAGCTTGTTGCTTCGTTTTATACGCAATTGTATGAGCGTCAACTGGCTGACGACAAGCCGTTGCACATCCGGGAACTGGATGACGCCAAGCGTAAACTATTGGCCATTCCACTGGACTATTTTTCCCTGCATGGCACTACGCAGCAAAACAATCCCTATCAAATTATCTCGGTGGATATTGATGGAAATTTCTCAACCTTTTCACCGGAACTGTTGGGTCAGAATGATGAGGCTTACGAAAAATTCATATTAGGCAATGTCCATCAGACCGGCTTCCGATCAGCAATAGATGGAGCCCTTTTCAAGAAATGGTATGGCGAGATCCAACTGGGTATTCATAATTGTGAAGAAAAATGCCCCTATTTTTCATTCTGTGGAGGAGGCGTACCTGCCAATAAATATTATGAAAATGCTTCCTTTGAGAGCACACAGACCATTCAATGCAAATACAGCATTCAAACCCCGCTGGAAATTATCATGAGCCGGCTCGAAGAGGCATTTCAGTAACGCTGACGCGTCTGTTGTAAAGAGCCTATTGCCTTTTCGTCTTCAGAATAGGTGCTTTCGTCTCCTATCTCACTACAATTCTTTCAGGGCTAAAAAAAGCAGTGTACTTTGGCCATTGATCGCTCAGGATCTCAAGACCACTGAAGCATTAAGATCAATCCGGAACAACCTAAGCCTACAGGTATACCTATAGGCTCACTGAAAAAAAATGTGGGTATTCTCTTATTGGCTTGAATACCCGTCAGCCCCAATTTTGCCCTGAAAAGGAAGCAAAATTTTGTCTAGAAGCGAGAAAAACCGGAGAAATCCATGAAAAACAATACCATCCGTATTGCCCTGGTCGATGATCACCAGATCATTTTAGACAGTTTGAGCTTACTGTTCAATATGATTGAAGGTGTTGAGGTAGTTGCGACATTTAATGATCCACGACAGGTGGTCGAAAGTCTGAAGAAGGAACTACCGGACATCCTGATCACCGACTTTTCCATGCCGTATATGAATGGTGTTCAACTCACCTTACAGCTGAAAGAAGCGTACCCGGATCTCAAAATTATTATGCTCACAGTCGCCGACCAGGGTGAAGCTGTTCAGGATGCCTACCGGGCCGGTGTCTCCGGTTATGTTATGAAAAAGGCGGACCGTAAGGAGCTCGAACTAGCCGTGAAGATGGTAGCCGGTGGACAGATGTACTTTAATCAGGAAGTCATGAAGTCCCTACTCACCCAGCCTTCTACCCATCACCAGGATCTGCATGCAGAAGAAAAGCTGAGTCAACTGACAAAACGGGAACTGGAGATCATACAATTGATCGCCCAGGAAATGTCCAGTGTTGAGATCGCTGAGAAACTATTCATCTCCGTAGGAACCGTTGAGACACACCGGCATAACATCATGCGAAAACTGGATGTCAAAAACGTCATAGGCGTCATCAAATTTGCGATCAAATATGGCCTCGTTTAGCCAGCTGGTCAACCGGATCGCCCTGGGGCTATTGGTGATCACTTTTACCCCGACTTATGCCACCAGTCAGGGTGCCTACCTGGATTCTCTTGCCAAATTGTGTGATACCCAAGCAGAACAATTGGGCAATGGGCTGGATACCTCCTACATCTGGAATCTGAACCGGACCGTGGAACAGATGGCCTACAGCCGGGACAAGCGGATGGATGCCTACGGTCAACGGCTGGCCGAATACGCCAAACTCCACCCTTCCCCGCTCTCTACAGGTTTGTATTTACGGGCCCGAGCTCGCATGGAGGATCGCTCGGGGCAGTTTAATGCTGCGCTTGACGATTATACCACTGCGATTGACAGTTTAAAAAAGGCGCATATCGACCCTGGAGAATTAGCCATGACCTACGTCCATATGGCATTCCTGATCAGTAATTCGGGCTCACCCGATCAATGCATCAAAATCCTGGAGCAGGCCAGACCATATGCGGAAGCATCCGACTATGCCCTACCCTTGTACTATATCCTCGATTATTTAGGAGACTATAATTATTACAGTGCTTTTCAGGTTGAAGACTATCCGAAAGCATTGGGCTATTACGAACAAGCCAAAAAGCTGATCGAAAAAGATCGTTTGGAAGGAAAACGTGCGGATAATTATGCCGGCCTGGCCAACGTGTATTACCGACTGAAAAACAATAAGCTTGCCGACCACTACTGGCATCTGGCTGATTCGCTGGCCCAGGCGGAAGGCAATGTCAATTACCGGTATGGACTCTATATTGACAAATCAGAAATTCTGCTGGACCAGGGAAAGGATGATGATGCGATTAATCTGGCACAAAACGCTTATGTATTTGCGAAGGAGACAGGTTGGCCGGAATTAATTGCACGATCAGAAAATCAACTTTATTGGACTTATCGTTCGACAGGAAATTTTGAGAAAGCGCTGGATTATTTCGAAAAATATTCCAACACTCAGGATAGCATGAATAAACAGGAATTATTGAACCGCTATTCGGAACTGGAGGCAAAATACAATAATGAAAAAAATGCGCAGCTGATCACGGAACTCAACAATAAGAACCTTAAACAAACCCGTAATTTTCTGGTAGGCATTCTTATTCTCAGTTTTATCCTGGTGAGTATTGCATACTGGGCCAATGTCCGGCTACGGGAGAAAAACAAGTTATTATTAGCCAAAAACAAAGAGATCCTGGAGGCCCAGATTAAAGGTCAGACGATGGAAAGACAACGGGTAGCTTCCGAGCTTCATGACAACCTGAATACCAAGGTGGCAGCCATCCGGTGGCAATTGCAGGCCTTAGAAGATTCTTCCGATGAAAAAAATCAAAAAATAATCACCAATTCTCTGAAGCTGATCAATGATGTTTACAGCGATATCCGATTTATTTCCCATAATCTGATGCCGGATGAAATCGAGTCCATTGGCATCATCCCTGCCCTATCCAATCTGATCAACCAGCTCAATACCAGTAACCGGGTAGCATTTAATCTGATCGCCGATATTGATGAATTTAAGTTGCCTCAGGGTTATACTTATCCGGTCTACAACATCACCTTTGAGCTGATCAATAATGTGCTGAAACATGCAAACGCCGACCATGCCTGGATCAGCCTGTCGAAAACGGATAAGGAGGTGGTCATTACGGTAAAGGATGACGGTAAAGGATTTCAGATGAACGAAGCGAACGGCGGAGTGGGCTTGAAGAATGTACGATCGCGGGTAGAGCATCTTAATGGTACCATCAACATAACCAGTTCTCCAGGTCAAGGCACCAAATCTACGATCAAAATCCCTACGACTTAAACCCGGCCCTGTCTGTGTGAGGGATTGGCGTTGAGAATTAATGCAATGGATGCTTATTTTTACTAAAAGGTCATTTACAGCTATTTTTTCTTACCAATGGCCTCCCCGGATTTTAATGCATGATACAACAGATTTGCACCAAAATCGGGTATCTCGCCGGCTTTAATAGCATTTTTCCATTTCCTGATTTTTCCCAGTCTGAAAACCTTTCCCCAAAAAGATTTACAGCGTTCCAGATAGTCGAGTACGATCGCGGATTCCCCTTGTTCCAAAAGTGCTTTTGCCAGCAGCATATTGGGGCCAAATGTTTTTAATTGCGGGGAGGATGGCACCTTGCCTGAGCGAATGAGATAATCCTTTGCTTTGTCGATTTCACGTGTATTCATGGCGATCAGCCCCAGATATAAATTAGCCTGATGCAATGCATTCCCGTAATTCCATGAATCATTCCAATCTGTTGCCAGGGTTAGGTACTCATTAGCCAACTGATTAACCACAAAAAGGTCGTCCTTTTGATAAGCATCGACCATCAAATCGCTGATAAGAAAAAATCGATCCATGTTAATAAATCTATTTTGTCCAATCCAATGAAATAAATAGCCTCTCCCTGGAAAGACAAAATAATTAGACGCACCTTGCTAAATCAAAGATTAAAAACAACCCTTAAATGCCAAGAGCAAAGGTTGATGGTCCGCATTTACTGTGTCCACCGCTTCAGCTGCGGCAGTGTGCTTTGAGCCAATTGTTCTGCAGAATTCCTATCCATGCCCATCTTGACGGCAATCGCAACGTTTTTTGCTATTTTCTCCCCGAGGGTAATGCCTGCGTCGGTAAATGCTCCATGCTGGTAACAATAACGGCAGTAATCTGCACTGGCCGCACCATCAGCTTCCGTACCGCTATCTTCTGATCGCTGCATGGGCATACCGCAGGACTGACAAATGCTAGCTGAATCTGTTTTCATAGATAACGTGGTTCTCTTTTATAGAACAATTTCTTTTCGGAATAAGTTGGCCTGCATTTTTTTCTTCTCTGTTTACAAATGCGGATAAATATTCCGTCCGTTGCGCTTATCGACCGGCATTGGCGCGCCAACCTGGAGCAAATATTCGTGCAGTGTTTTCATCAGCTGGGTGGTAATCTCCGCCGATGCCATCATGAGGTCATTGGTCTCGCCTACGTCATTCTGCAGGTCAAATACCATGGCCCGCTGACGATCGTAATCATAAATCAATTTGTACCGGTGGTAACGGATAGCGCTGAATGGGCCAATGATCCCCGGATACTGATCCCGGATGCTTTTCGATGCCCAGTAATGCGGAAAATGCCAGATCAGAGCCCGGTCTTTTATATTTCCAGTCCGGAAAAAGAGGGGTGTCAGGTCTACCCCATCGATCAGAGGCGGTGTCTGGTCTGCCAATCCGGCAACCGAGAGAAACGTAGGCATAAAGTCGTCCGCGATCACCGGTACATCGCATTTCGTTTTTGGCTTGATCCGACCTGGCCAGGCAGCCAGCATAGGCACACGAATGCCCCCTTCACGGTTGGTTCCTTTACCATAGGCCAACGGATAATTTGTGGTTGGCGGGCCGGCATGCGTCGCCAGTCCTCCGTTATCACTCATAAATACGATCAGGGTATTATCGAGCTGTCCATCCCGCTCCAGCGCGTCCAGGATCCTACCCAGGCTGGCATCCATGCTTTCGACCATAGTCGCATAAGCTTGCTGCGCCCGGTTGTGAATCGTATCTACGTAGGGGGTAAGCCGCGTAGTATCCCCCTGGATCGGCGTATGCAGTGCATAATGGGCCATATTCATAAAAAAGGGTTTGCCGGCAGCGCTGACCGAATCGATCAATTGAACCGCATGCACGGTCAATGCATCGTTCAGGTACAGCTTCTCAGCAGCTTCTTTCGAAAGGCCCGGCACATGATGATCGTTATCCGGAGCACCGTAGGGAGGGTAATAACTGGCCGGGTGTCCCGCGTCAGTACCTCCGACGTTGATGTCAAACCCCAGGTTGCGCGGATCTGCCCCCGGCGTGCCTGCGCGGCCAAAGTGTGCCTTACCGATGTGGATATTCACATATCCGGCTTGTTTTAACAGTTTTGGCAGGGTCACATCATTGGGACCGAGGCCGTCAATTTTCCATTCAGGTGGTAAACCCCAACGGGTATGTTCCGTCGAGTCATTATTTTCGCCGGGTATCCAGTTGGTAATGTGGGAGCGGGCCGGATTCATGCCCGTCAGAATGCTGGTCCGCGTTGGAGAGCAAACCGGGCTGGAGCTGTATGCCTGGGTAAACTGCATGCCCATGTCGCGCAGGCGCTGCATATTGGGGGTATGAAAATACCGGTTGTTATCAGTGACCATATCAGCGAAGGGAACACTCGTGTCTGTCCAGCCCATGTCATCAACCAAAAACAATAAGATGTTCGGCTTGCGGATACCTTCCGGATCAGGATTGCAGTTAAAGGTTAGGAGGGCTATTAAGAGTATTGGCCAGGAGCTGCGCAGCATACTTCACGATTTGATTCCGGCAGTTAATATAACCCAATTCCGGTAAAGCGATCCGTTGCTCCGGCAATTCAAGCATTCCGGGGGATTTGGGTACCTGGATTGTAGTAAGGTGGCTACCGGTAAAACAGGAAATCGAATCATTATGAAAATATTATATGTTAACAATAAAATACTTTACTTTGCATCCGTCCTAAGGCGCTAACAACGAATAAAATTCTTCATTAAAGTCGTATTAAACAATGAAGCCTACCAATATCCAGGACCCGGAATATTTCCACAAAGTGGTAGACTGTCAATATGCCTGTCCGGCCCACACACCGGTACCGGAATACATTCGGCTTATTGCTGCCGAACGTTATTCGGACGCCTATATGATCAACTGGGAATCCAATGTATTTCCTGGTATTCTGGGCCGCACCTGCGACCGACCCTGCGAACCGGCCTGCCGCCGGGGCCGGGTGGAAGACGAGCCGGTTGCTATTTGCCGCCTGAAACGGGTGGCTGCTGATAACAAAGGCGAAGTTAAATCCCGAATGCCGATAGCCCCGGCCATCAAAAACGGGAAAAAAATTGCTCTGATCGGCGGTGGACCGGCCTCACTCACCGTGGCCCGCGATCTGGCCCCTCTGGGTTATGAGATTCACCTCTACGACGAATGGAATAAGGGTGGCGGTATGATGCGCACACAGATCCCGTCATTCCGACTTCCGGAAGAAGTGCTGGATGAAGAAGTAAATTACATCCTGGATATGGGCATTCATACCCATTTCAATACGTATGTACAATCCATGCGCTCGATTGTAGAGCAGGATTACGACGCCATTTTCGTTGGCACCGGCGCTCCCAAAGGCCGTGACCTTCAATTACCAGGACGTGAAGAAGCCGGTAAGCGGGTGCATATCGGCATCGAGTGGTTGGCCAGCGTTGCGTTTGAACATACCAAATCCATTGGTAAAAAAGTAATCATCCTCGGCGGAGGAAATACAGCCATGGACTGTTGCCGAACTTCCCGTCGTCTGGGAGGTGAAGAGGTCACGGTCGTCGTACGGAGCCCTTTCAACACGATGAAAGCCTCACCCTGGGAGATCGAAGATGCCCAAAGAGAAGACATCCCGATTTACAATAATATGCCCCCCAAAGAGTTTGTCATCGAGCATGGCCAACTGAAAGGAGTCATCTTTGAAAAAGTGGAGGCGGTATTCGATGCCAAGGGAAAACGTTCACTGGTACCTACGGGAGAGCCCGATGTATTCATCGAAGCCGATGATGTAATAATCGCTATCGGACAAGACAATGCCTTCCCCTGGATCGAAAAGGACCTGGGCATCGAATTCGGAAAATGGGATATTCCCGTATTGAATAAAACGACTTTCCAGTCCACCTTGCCAAAGGTATTCTTTGGTGGAGATGCGGCCTTTGGCCCGGAAAACGTCATTACAGCAGTAGCACATGGCCACCAGGCTGCGATATCCATTGACTTATTTTGCCATGGCAAAGACTTGTGGGAACGGCCATCACCGATGACCAACCTGATCAGTCAAAAGATGGGAATCCACGAATGGATGTATGACAGCGCGGTCGTATCCGATGAACGCTATGCTGTACCCCACGCCGATAAAAAGAAAACACTTAGCAACCGCAAGGTGGAAGTTGAACTTGGTTTTGACCAGGTTCTCGGTTTCAAAGAAGCCCAGCGCTGTCTGAACTGCGATGTGCAGACGGTTTTCAATACTTCACGCTGTATCGAATGCGATGCCTGTATGGACATCTGCCCCACCTCGTGCATCACCTTTACTGCCAACGGGAAAGAGGAAGATCTGCGTGGCCGGCTGCTTGCACCAGCCGACAATGAATCACAGGATCTTTATATCTCCGATATCCTGAAGACAGGACGGATCATGGTCAAAGACGAAAATGTCTGTCTGCATTGTGGTTTATGTGCCGAAAGATGTCCGACTGCCGCATGGGATATGCAAAAATTCTTCTATAACGTAACAAAAGCAAGCTCAGAATGTCTGACGCCAGTTCTCGCGTAAATGATTTTGTCATTCGCTTTGCCAACGTAAACGGGACAGGATCAGCCAGCGCTAATGGTCTATTTGCCAAAGCCATTTACCGTATGGGGATCCCGGTAACACCCAAGAATATCTTCCCGTCCAATATCCAGGGGTTACCTACCTGGTATGAAGTCCGGGTGAGCGAAAAAGGTTACCTCGGGCGGAGTGGAATCGTCGATTTTGTTGTTGCAGTCAATCCGCAAAGCCTGGAAGAAGACATTGCCTCGGTCCGGCCGGGCGGATACTTCCTGTACGATAGTTCAAAGCCATTGCACCGGGAGATGATGCGGGATGATATCCATTTCCTGGGTATCCCGATGATGACCCTGGCAATGAAAAATTTCACCCAGCCCCGCGAACAGCAGTTACTTAAAAACATCATCTACGTCGGCGCTCTGGCTGCCTTACTGGACATGGACATGGATGTGCTGAGGGGCATTGTCGCACAAACGTTCAAGTCCAAGGAAAAATTGATCGGGCCTAATAACCTTGCCCTGTCCATCGGATACAATTACTCGAAAGAGAATTTTAAATGCCCCTTGGATATCCGGGTCGAAACCCGGGACCTCATCGGTGACCGCATTCTGATGGAAGGCAATCTGGCTTCCGCTTTGGGTGCCATCTACGGAGGAGCATCGGTCATGGCCTGGTACCCCATCACGCCCTCTACTTCCGTCGCCAGCGCATTTGAAAAATATTGCAAACGCCTGCGCAAGGATCCGGACACCAATCAAAATCGCTACGCCGTGATCCAGGCAGAGGATGAGCTGGCCGCAATCGGCATGGTGATCGGAGCTTCCTGGAATGGAGCCCGGGCATTTACGGCAACCAGCGGCCCTGGTGTTTCTCTGATGAGTGAATTTATCGGACTGGCCTATTTCGCGGAATTACCTGCAGTCATCGTCAATGTACAACGGGGAGGACCATCCACCGGTATGCCTACCCGCACTCAGCAAGCAGACCTGATCAGTTCCGCATATGCATCCCATGGTGACACCAAACACATTATGCTGATTCCGAGCACCCCAACCGAATGTTTTGAAATGACCGCTGAAGCGCTGGATCTCGCTGACCGTTTCCAGACCGTCGTATTTGTCATGTCGGACTTGGATCTGGGGATGAACGACCACCTGACTCCCGCTTTAAAGTGGGATGATGCTCGCAGCTACGACCGGGGAAAAGTCTACACCTCCGAGGACCTGGAAAATATGGAAAAATTTGGCCGCTATCTGGACGTCGATGGAGATGGGATCCCCTACCGGACCTTGCCAGGCACGCATCCGACCAAGGGGTCCTATTTTACCCGGGGTACCTCCCGCGATGAATATGCCCGCTACACGGAGAAAGGCGATGCCTATGTGCGCAACGTAGACCGGCTGGTCAAAAAATGGCAGACAGCCAAGTCCTGGATGCCTAAGCCGGAACACCTGGGCAATGAAAATCAAAACAATCTGGGCATTATCTTTTTCGGTACAACTTATTATGCCGCGCTGGAAGCCATGGAAATGCTCCAGGATGAAGGCATTAGCATTGATGCGCTGCGCCTGAAGTCCTTCCCCTTCCCGGAAGAAGTACAATCCTTCATTGACAATCACGATGAGGTATTCGTCATCGAACAAAACCGGGATGCACAAATGAGAACTTTACTGATCAATGAACTTAATGTGTCACCGTCAAAGCTGATACCTATCCTCCATTACGACGGCATGCCCATACCGGCTACCGACATCTGTACAAAAATCGTCGCCCACTTATCGGTTAATGCCCTTAGAAATGATTCGCTATGAGCTATGTAAAACCTGTATTCAGCCATCCTGAGCTTCCTGCTAACAAAGTTGGTTACCGCAAGCGGGACTATGAAGGAGCCATTTCCACCCTGTGTGCCGGATGTGGGCACGACTCCATCAGCGGAGCTATTGTCCAGGCTTGCTACGAACTGTCGATCGAGCCCCATCGCCTGGCGAAACTGTCGGGGATAGGCTGTTCTTCAAAAACGCCAACGTATTTTCTCAGTAACTCGCATGGCTTTAACACGGTGCATGGTCGAATGCCCTCCGTAGCCACCGGTGCCACCATGGCAAACAAAGATTTGCTGTACATGGGCGTATCCGGTGACGGCGATTCTGCATCGATAGGCATGGGTCAATTTGTACATGTTATCCGCCGTAACCTTAACATGGTTTACATTGTCATGAACAATGGATGTTACGGCCTCACAAAAGGTCAGGATTCGGCAACGGCAGACTTCGGATCGATCAGCAAAGGAGGGTCGCAAAATCACTTCCACCCCATCGACCTGGTGGGCATGGCCCTGGAGCTGCGTGCAAGCTTTGTAGCCAGAAGCTTTTCCGGTGACAAAAAGCAATTGGTACCTCTCATCAAACTGGCACTAAGCCACCCTGGATTTGCATTTATTGATGTGCTTTCCCCTTGCGTCACATTCAACAACAATGTGGGATCGACCAAGTCGTACGAATACATCCGGGACCACATGGAATACCCTGCTCCTCCGGATTATGTTCCGAAAGCTAAAGAAATCACCGTAGACTACGAGGCAGGCAGCGGAACAACCGTCACCCTGCATGACGGCAGCACCCTACGCCTGGATAAACTGGCAGGAGATCACGATCCGACAGACCACCTGGCTGCTTTGCGCCGGCACCATGAAGCCGTTGCCAACGGCGAAATCCTGACCGGGTTATTTTACATGAACCAGGAGTCACAGACATTGCATCAGTTATTCAATACGATCGAGACACCATTAAATGCATTAACCGAACGAGAACTGATGCCTGGCCAGACCGCTCTCGAGAAGATCAATCAGTCGTTCCGCTAAGCAACATTGCTGGTTTTTCATTGTGTTCGCTCTTCAACCTTGCCGGCTGGAAAAATTTATTTGGAATCACGAGATTGATTAATTTCATAAGGTGATCACATAGCACACTAACTTAATCCTCGCTTTATGAAAAAACTCATTCTCTTTTGCTGCATGGCGCTTGTGCAATTGGCACAGGCCCAGGAGCATACTTTTTACACCGACCTTGCCGGTTTAGTCGGACGCAATCAACAACAATTGGTTGGTCTGGCTCAGGCTTTCTCGGAAGAACAAATGAACTGGCGACCTGCCGAAGGCGTCCGTTCTACCGGTGAAGCACTGCTGCATGTAGCTGCTTCCAATTACTTTTTCCTGATGACCATGGGCGCAAAAATTCCCGAAGACGTCGATGTCGTAAACATGGAAAAGATTACTGGCAAAGCGAATATCGTCGATGCCGTTGAAAAATCCTTTGCATTTCTGAACGATCAGGTTACCATGGGTAAGGAAGCAGACCTGGACGAGGTGATCAAACTGCAATTTGGCGATTTTACCCGCAGAGCCTTATTAATGCTTATCCTGGAGCATAGCGGCGAGCACAAGGGCCAACTCATCGCTTATGCCCGTTCGAATGGGGTGACACCACCCTGGAGTGAATAAGCAATAACGCCGATTGCGTTTTGTTAAGCCCGTAGCCGGAAACCTGCTACGGGCTTTTTAGTAGCTCCTTATTTAGCACCCATTTTACTCCCGAAATGAGAGCGCTTTTGACCTTACCGGAAACACTCATATTGGTTTTTTTTGCTTATATTAAGGTGCGTTCAGCCAAGGGATAATTGCGAAACTGGGAATGCTTACGATTGATTGCACTACCAGTAATTCCTTGGGAATTAATTTGACTAATCGAATTTTACCTGCCATGAGATGGTTTTTACTTTTTCTTTTCATTAGCGTATTCCATGCTTCATGGGCTCAGCAACTTTCTCCCATGGTTATCTCATCGACCGGAACCACGCTGACCGGAGCCTTTGGTTCACTGGAATTTACCCTGGGAGAACTTGCGGTTCAACCGCTCCAACAGGGAAGTCTGCTTACTCAAGGCTTCCATCAGCCTCAGCTGGCCACCAGCACCAGGGTTCAAAATAGTGCCATGGAGGTGACTATCTATCCCAATCCATTTCAATCCACACTGCAAATAGAGCTCGAGAATCAGGAACACCTCTTATGCAAATTGTATAATTCCCTTGGCGTACTCGTAAGTCAGCAGTCTTTGCCTGGCTCCTCTGCCACGCTGGATGGTTCTGATTTGCCCCCTGGCATGTATTATTTGGAACTCGCTACCTTAAATGGCGAGACCTCAACCATAAAACTCGTTAAGCAATGAAAATAATATCGATTACCACCAGTTCACCCAAGCGATGGTTGCCCATGGTCTTCCTGTTGATCACCGGTGCATTCGCCTTCGGTCAGACACCAATGGCCTTTAACTACCAGGCCGTCGCTCGTAATGCCTCACAGGAGCCATTAACGGATACGGAACTCGGATTGAGGATCTCCATCGTAGAGGCTACCAATCATGCCACCATCCTCTACACAGAAACGCATCACGTCACTACCTCTCCGATAGGCCTGTTTAACATTGCTATTGGGAATGGAGCACCCGTTTCCGGAGACTTTCAGGCCATAGACTGGGGCGCTTCTGTCTTAGAAATGCATGTCGAACTGGACGCTGCCGGCGGAACCTCCTATTCGTCATTAGGGTTCGTGCCCTTGCTATCTGTACCTTATGCTCTTTATGCTGAACGTTCTGCGAATACCGATGATGCGGATGCTGACCCAACCAACGAGCTGCAGTCCTTAGCCATTGAGGGGAATGTTCTCTCCCTTTCAAACGGCAACGCAGTCAATTTACCTATTCCAGACTCCGTAGGCACCGTTGATGCGGATGCCGATCCTAACAATGAAATACAGAACCTTACAGTCACTCAAAATGAAACCACCATAAATTTGGGTCTGACGAAAGGAGGCACCGGGGTAACCTTCTCGGTAGCAGACCAGGACAACTCTTCGGATAATGAAATTCAACAATTGAGCCTGGTTGGCCGCGGTTTGTCTCTATCCAAAAATGGAGGGGCAATTGACCTTCCTGTTGATGACGATGCGGACCCGGGTAATGAAATTCAGCACCTGACGCTGGATGGAAATAATTTACACCTGGATAACGGAGGAGGGACGGTAGTTCTGCCTGCCGCTGCTCCCCAGACATTGAATTTGAGTGGCACCAACCTTTCCATCTCCGACGGCAATCAGGTGGACTTGTCCAGCATTCAGGACGGCGTAGACGATGCCGATAATGACCCTCAAAATGAAATTCAACAACTGACATTGACCACCCTTTTGGATGCCGGCATCGACAATTCAACGTTGTATCAATTGAACTTAACCGGTAATGCAGATCCGGTCACTTTGCCCATCCCCACCTATTGGAATGCTACTTACTTCCTGACGGAGCCTCCTTCCATCGCGAACATATACACCAGCTATCCCGTAGATGTACAGAATGTGATTACTTCGAATGGCCTTGAAACCCAAAATATTGTGGCGAACGATTTGGTTTTGGGTGATCCCGCCATCCAGGCATTGCATCTCTTCGGTTCTGAAATGCATTTTGATCGCCCCGATGGTAATGATCTGGGTTTCAAATTCACTCCGGATCAAATCACCTATACCGATGCCTTCCCCGAGACCAGAGTCACTCTAAACAAGGAATCACTCCAGTTCGTTAACGGTGCAGGATGGGCGTCCACCAAACTGGGAGGTACTACTACCGGAAAACTGGAGCTATTTCCCGGTGGAGGACTCGGCAGCTATTTAGCAACCAATTATACATCTCAAGGCGGTGGAGAATTGCAGGTCAGTGGCCCTTCCGGCAGAAATGTTTTACTCTCTCATCTAACGGATCATGCCGATAATGGATACGTAGCCGTATACAACGGTAGTAACCAAATAAAAGCCGGAATCTACATCAATGCAGCCGGACAGGGCGTCATTTTTGGGGATATGAAAAACTTCGTGACCGATGATCCTACCGAACCGGATAAGGTCATCAGCTATGTTTCGCTGGAAGGACCGGAAGCGGCGGCATATTGCCGGGGCACCATCAAACTTGAGAATGGCCGTGGAGAAGTAACATTTCCAGATCATTTCCAAAAAATCATCAATGATCAAACCATGACGGTAGTGCTCACTCCATTATCTGCCGACTCAAAAGGTCTGGCGGTCATCAAGAAGGATGCCACGGGTATAGTGGTCCAGGAATTATGGCAGGGAACGGGTAATTACGAACTGGATTGGGAAGTAAAAGCCGTGCGTAAAGGTTTTGAAAATCACCAGCCAGTCATTCCCCGCGCGTCGATATTACCTGCAAAACAAAATTAGTAGCAGGTTACATCGGGCTTGATTGCCAGGATTGGTCAAAATTTGAGCAACGAGTTGTTATCTTCCGTTATGCGGTACATCGTCTTTTTACTTTTTCTGCTGATTGGTGGCAGCATCCAGGCCCAACTCGTCAATATCGAAGCCCGGCGGATCCAATCCGACTCGAATAAGGTGGTCTTTAATCTGGGCCTCAACGGCAATTATTCGAACAACGACGGCACCAAGCTATTATTGATGTCGACCAACCTGCTTTCCTCATTAAAGACCAAAAATCTGAAGGGGATTTTCCTGTTACTGGGCAACTTTGAACTCTCTAAATCCGGTGAACAGGAATTTGCCAATAGCTGGTTTGGACATTTTCGTTACAACCACGAGTTTACACCGGTTGTGCGTGGTGAAATGTTTGTCCAATTATTGAATAACTCGCTCCTATTTATAGACTTGCGAAATCTGGTCGGCATGGGACCCCGCTTCAAATTAATCCATTCAAAACCCTTCAATCTGTACCTGGGTACATTGTACATGCATGAGTGGGAACGGTCGTCCCGTTACGACAGCCGCACGCAAGCCAACCGGTTGAGTTCCTATCTTTCCTTTACACTGAAACCGGGCGAAGGTGCTTTACAGGTGACGAACACTTCCTATTATCAGCCTAACCTGGCATACATTGCTGACTACCGTTTTCTGGACGAATTGCAGTTTGGACTTGACGTCACCAAACATGTGCGCCTGCTCTATACCATGCGGTATTATTTTGACAGCGCAGCACCGGATGGTGGCTACCAGCGAACTTTAAACCTCACGTTCGGCATCAACTTCAAATGGTAGCCACCTGTTACCAGGCAAAGTGGTTCAACCGGCGATCAATCCCTGGGCAGTGAGATTGGTCCAACGCCCCATTCCTGCAGTTTTTGCAGGAACGGATCGAGTTGGTTCGACTTAAATTGTTCAAAATCCGCCTTCGCCTTCTCTGTCTTGTCATGCAATATCGTAGCTACCTGTTTATGCTGATCGGTCGGAGGATAATCTACGGAGGATACCCCGGAGATAAGATAATCCAACTGTTCTGCCAATTCTGCAGGCCAACGGACGATATCCTGTCCGGTTCCCGTTATCTTCAATTGGATCCAGGTTCCTTCCAGATCGGTGGCCAGACTATCCACTTCATGAATGGCAGCCTCAATGGCCTTTTTATCAGTATGCATCCCTGCATATTTCTTCAGGTCATTCAACTGTACCCGAACCAATTCCATTGCGTTAACCAGTCCAACTACATCATTCAGGTCGGCACGGATGGCCGTCAAAAGCTGATGCTGAGCCATAATATCGGCATTCGTCCCTTCGGAATCCGGATCCTTCATCACTTTCAAACTGGAATGGTAGGTATCGTCTCCTACCATCATAGCCACCTGATAGTCACCCGGTGGAACCAATAACGCCGCCGGGCCCAGGTGTACCGGTCTGGTACCTGCTTTACCCATGGGCACCCAGTCGGCAAACAATGGAGGTGTATGCATCATCAGCTTCTTTCCCGAATCATCCAGTAAATTCCACCACAATCGGTTTAGTCCCGGCTTTGGTGCTGCATGCAGGGTGCGCACGGTATCGCCTGCCGCATTGATGATCTTAAAATGGACCGAATCTTTGACTTCCTGATTCAACCAGTAATTCAGACTAACCCCGTACGGAGGATCCTGACCTTCCGAAGGATCATCAAAGTCCGGCATGATGGCTGTTTTGGGTTGAAAACGGTACGTATCATGAATATCAAACAAATAGGATTTTTCTTTCTGGATGGCCGGGGTCAGTTCCTGGAGCGCTGAGATATCATCGAGGATCCAGATGCCGCGACCATAAGTGCCAACGACCATATCGTTAAATTCTTCCTGGATATCTATCCAGTACATCGGGGTATGGGGCATATTGGTCATTAATGATTGCCAATGCGCACCATCATCAAACGAAACAAAAAGCATGGATTCGGTGCCCAGATAAAGCAATCCCTGCCGCACCGGGTCTTCGCGGACACAACGCGTATAATTCAGATTATTCTGTTCGATGCCGTCCGTGATCAGCATCCATTTTTTCCCGAAATCCTCGGTCTTATAGACATAGGTTTTGAAATCACCAACCTGATGGGCTTCAATGGTCAGGTAGGCTTTTCCCGCGCTCCATTTGGATGCATCGATGTTACGCACCACACCATCCTTTGGAATACCGGGTAGGTTCTTCGTTACATCGGTCCAGTGCGCCCCTCCGTCCTGGCTCACCTGAACCAGACCATCATTTGTCCCGGCCCAGAGGACACCTGCCTGTGCGGGCGACTCATCAAAGGCATAAATGACGTTCCCATATTCCACATTGATGTTATCCCCGGTCAGTCCTCCGGAGAACTTTTGTTTTGCCGGTTCATTTTTAGTTAAATCCGGACTGATCACAGTCCAGCTTTGCCCACCATTGGTCGTTTTATGCACCACCTGGCTGGTCACATAGATGGTGTTGTGATCGTGTGGCGAAATCAAAAGCGGGAAGGTCCACTGAAATCGATACTTCACGTCACTGGCCGGATGACCAGTGGTCATTTCAGGCCAAACCTCGACATCACGGTATTGCCTGATTTTTTCGTTATAGCGGACGACGATACCCCCCAGCGGACCACGGCCGGAAGCGCTGGACCAGATGATGTCCGGATCTACAGGGTCCGGTGTTGCAAAGCCACTCTCGCCCCCTCCGATATCATGCCACATGCCACGGGGGATGGAACTGGGGCCCAACATGCCTTGCGCCTTCGAACGGCTGGGACCGCGCATGGCTGGTCCATCCTGCCGATTGGTGTATACATTATAAGGGACATGGGTATCCGTTGTTACGTGATAAACCTGGGCGACGGCCAATTGTTTTTTTAGCCAGGATTCTCCCCGGTTCTGCGAAACGGATATGCCGCCATCGCCGGCGACAATCATCCGGTTGCCATCCATTGGATCAATCCACATATCGTGGTGGTCCCAGTTGGGTTGGTCCTGTGGTGTCATGAGCGTACGCCCATCGTCAATGCTTTTAGTCCAATTGGCTGCAATGAAATAAACTTCGTGGGGGTTATCCGGAGAAGCGGCACAGCGGGTGTAATAAGCTTGGCGGCCTCCGATATCGCGGTTGGGATTGACCATTTTCCAGCTCTTTCCTTTGTCATCAGAAATCCACAACTCCCCGGTATCGGTTGGTTTGCCATCCAAAGGCACGCCATCTCCAGTCTCAATTTGTGCATATACACGGTCCGGGTTAGCCGGTGTCATGGCTAATGCGATCTTTCCTACCGGTCCTTTGGGTAAACCATGACCTTCGAGTCGCTGCCAGGTTGAACCACCATCCACCGACTTAAAAACTCCGCTACCCGGGCCACCGCTATTACGCACCCAGGTCCGCAATTCAAATTCCCACATCCCTGCAAACAAAATTCGGGGATTGGATGGATCCATGACCAGATCCGAGGTCCCGGTGTTGTCATTGACGTGTAAAACCAATTCCCAGTTTTTGCCCCCATCCGTGGTGCGGTATATGCCTCTTTCTTTCTGAGGGGCATAGCCATGGCCCAAAGCGCCTACATAGACGATATCGGGATTCGTGGGGTGGATAATGATCCGGCTAACCCTGCCAGGAAAATCAAGTCCTGCGTGCTCCCAGGTATCTCCGCCATCCATTGATTTCCAAACACCATCTCCGACGGACACATTGGAACGGATAAAAGGCTCACCAGTTCCTGCCCAGATGATCTGGTGGTCCGAGGGAGCAACCGCCAATGCACCGATCGCATGCACTGGTTTATCATCAAAGACCGGCTTCCAGTGGATCCCGCCATCCACTGTTTTCCAGATACCACCGGTGGCGGCACCTGCAAAATAGGTCAATGGGTCGCCAGGCACTCCAACTGTACAGGAAATCCGGTTGCCGAATGGTCCGATATGCCGAAACATCAGGGACTTCAATTCGGTTGAATCAATGGTTTGGGCATTTGCTGTCCAGGCTAAAAAGCTGAAAAGCATAAATTTTAAGACTTGAGATACTTTTTTCATCTGATTTACACTCCGTTTTAAGCTCCGTTTCCGGATTTGGTTAACTCCGTGAAAAATACGGTTTTTAGATAGCAATTCATCCGCATTGTGCAATAACCTACATCATTGAACCGGGTCTGACAAATCAATCCGATTGCAACAATCTTTATAGATATTCGTTGTTTTGTGGATAAATGCAACCAGGTGTTGCGAAGTGTAAATTTTTATAATCGCTAAAAAGCAAAATGGCATGAAGTATTTGTTTGGATTAGTCGGCCTCATCGGATTAATGATGATGCCAAATCAGATGCAAGGACAGAGTATTTTTGAGCAATGGCCCGCACTGGATGAGTTTCATGGAGTAATGTCCCAGACTTTCCATCCCGCTGAAGAGGGGAACCTGGAGCCGATCAAAACACGTTCTTCAGAAATGATCATGAAGGCGAAAGCCCTGGCGAAATCAACCGTTCCTGCAGCTTTTGCAAGTCCGGCCATTACGATGGCGACGAAGAAACTGGTTAAAGGAAGTAAATCGCTGGACAAACTGGTTAAGAAGGGAAATGATGAAGCCATAAAGGCTTCCCTGGTGGGCTTGCATGATGTTTTTCATGAAATTGTAGGTCTTTGCAAGGGTGACGACCACTAGGATATGCAGCAATAATTCTAACCTGCTCCAAACTCCAATTGAAAGCAAAAAAGTAGTCCGAGGACTACTTTTTTTGCTTTCAGGCCATAGTTATTGCGTTAATCCAGGCCAGTCTCTTGTTCACTGTTGATGATCGCCAGATACCGTTCCTCGGAAAGGAGTTGGGGTTGATAGGTCACCCCTTCCATATCCAGATTCCGCACAAAAGCCCGTAAGTGATTGCGAGAGCCTTTCTGGAGATTTTCATAAACCAATAAGATATCCTGATTGTCAGCAAGTGCTATCTGTACGTCCAGATCCAGAATATCCAGTTCTTCGATCCAGGCCCCGGTCTCCAGCGCGGCAATTACGGATTGGCTACTGGCAATCTTCAGGCTGTCGAATAATGATTGAAGGACCTGATCTGCAAATACACCGGTTTCATCCGACGTAATGGGATCCGGTAAATCGTATTTCTCCAGCAGGTAGCCGATGCCATCCATGTGGGACTGTTCGCTGCTGGTGATGTGTGCGAATACCTGACGATTCCAGTAGCCGTTGGAGATAGCATATACATCACGGGCTAACTTTTCTTCTTCACGCATCCAGTTCAAACCCTGAATTTCTGCAGGTGAAAGGGGTTCCTCGGGCAATTGGTAAACCAGATTCTCCAGAAGGCCGCGGTTTTGGTTGATTTGATTCTGTGGCTCTGTCGTCTCCTTTTGACATCCTATTGCAAAGAACAAAAAGGTCAGTAACGGTAAGATCATTTTAAAGGTTGGTGTTTTCATGACATTGTTGTTTTAGATTCAAAGGGTAATACGCATGATGATCCCGGAACTTCGTAACCAATGTCACAGAGTGGAAATAACTTGTAAACGTGTTCTCGTGAGCATCCAGGTGTGGGATTGGCAGGCTATAACGGGATGCAATTCACAGGTGAATTCATGGACTCGAGAAAGTCCTCGTTATTAGGTAACTTTTTCGTAGGAAGGAGCCCATTCCCCTCCAGGGAGGGGAAGAAAAGGGGTGGGTAAAATTTAGCTATTGGCTGTTCGCTTTACGCCTTTCGCATTACGCTTTACGCTTTTCGCCTTTCGCTTGCATCGTAAACACGTAAGCACGTAAATACGTAAATACGTTCCCTGCCTTAGTCCTGATGCAGATCATCAATGACCTGTTGCTGGATGTCTTCACCGCCGTTGTAACTGTGCAGTTTAGCCTGGCATTTCTGGCAGGTGCCCAGGTGGATGAGCGCGCGACGGTAAGCCTCTTCGTTCTTGCGCAGTTTGCCATGCAGCAGCGACCGGATGGTCTCATCAGAGAGGTGTTCTCGTTGAGCGAGCACCTCGACCACGATGCGGTAGATCGTGTAGAGCAGAAAAGCGGCAAGGACAAGAAAGAGGAGATTCATGGGATGAAGTTACGAAGAAAAAAGAGGAAGGA
>ERZ795053.1550-NODE-1550-length-29101-cov-8.569269_pt1 | contig 29101 bp, 21 predicted proteins | sample MGYA00375137_ERZ795053 | MGnify/ENA primary metagenome ERZ795053 (study PRJEB30182, sample SAMN05720284) | activated sludge metagenome | isolation source: Anaerobic digester | place: Hong Kong | collected 2014-12-17 ...
GAGATAACCGAACGTGACTGGAGTTCAGACGTGTGCTCTTCCGATCTCATGGGGACTTCTTCCCTCCTGCTTGGTAACCAGGCCCAGGTACCGCTCCACGGTCCGTTGTACGCTGCGCCGCGCCAGGGGTTGCCCTCGTTCGGTGAGCAGGAGCGGAGCGTCCGGGGTACCGCCATCGGTCATGCCTTGACGGGCGCTGAGCTGATCCTTCAGGAGCTGCTGCAGGTGGGGGGTGAGCGGAAGGATGCGCTCCTTGTTCCGCTTGCCCAGCACCCGCAGGGTGCCCGCGGCCGGATCCACATCACCGCAACGCAACCCGATCAGTTCGGCCAGGCGCATGCCGGTACCATAAAGCAACTCGAGCACCAGCCGGTCCAGGCGGCCACGGGGGCCGTTCGGCCAGGTGACCCCGGTGAACAGCTCCTCCATGCGGCCGCCCTCCACGAATCGCGGCAGCCGTTTTCCAGCCTTCGGTGCCTCCACCAGGGCGGTCGGGTCCATTCGCACGGCACCCACCGTGCGGGCGAATCGGTAGAAGGCCCGCAGGGCGCTCAACTTGCGGGCGGCGGTGCGGGATGAATCCCCGTGCTCCAGGAGCTGCATCAACCAGGCGCGCACCGTCCGGTCATCAGCCTGTTCGGGGGTCAGGTCCAGGGAGGCAACGAACTCCTCGAACTGCCCAAGGTCGCGCCGATAGGCGTCCACCGTATGGACACTGCAGCGTTTCTCGTGGGCCAGATGTTCGAGGAAGCGATCGCGCACCAAGGTCCCTAAAACTAAGAAAGGCGGCGGGACTTTCGTCCTGCCGCCTTTGGAACGGTCCGGTGAGGGAGCTTATTGCTCCTCGCCGTAGGTCTTCAACTTGTAGATGGCGCGCAGCACCTCCTTGCGACGGGACACCGAGGGCTTCGTGAAGCTCTGGCGACGGCGCAGTTCACGCATCGTACCGGTGCGGTCGAACTTCTTCTTGAACTTCTTCAGCGCCTTCTCGATGGCTTCGCCTTCCTTGACCGGGATGATCAGCATGGTCTCTCCTTTCTCTTGGGGGCGCGAAGATAGTGCTTTCCTGATCCCCGACAAATTCAGGCGCTCAATACCTGACGGCTGATGACCAGCTTCTGGATCTCGCTGGTACCCTCCCCAATGGTGCACAGCTTGCTGTCCCGGTAGAACTTCTCCACGGGGAAGTCCTTGGTGTAGCCGTAGCCGCCGAAGATCTGGACGGCCTCGTTGCTGGCCCAGACGCATACCTCGCTGGCGTAGTACTTCGCCATGGCGCTCTCCTTGGTCATCTTCAAGCCACGGTCCTTCATGTTGCCGGCCTGGTAGGTGAGCAGCTCGGCCGCCTCGATGCGGGTGGCCATGTCGGCCAGCTTGAAGGCGATGGCCTGGAAATCGGCGATGGGCCTGCCGAACTGCTCCCGCTCCTTGGCGTACTTCACGCTGGCGTCGTAGGCCCCGTGGGCGATGCCCAGGCTCAGGGCGGCGATGCTGATGCGCCCGCCATCGAGCACCTTCATGGCCTGCTTGAAGCCCTCCCCCACCTGACCCAGCACATTGGCGGCCGGCACCCGGCAGTCCTCGAAGATCACTTCCGCCGTCTCGCTGGCACGCATGCCCAGCTTGTTCTCCTTCTTTCCTGCCTTGAGACCAGGCGTTCCGCGTTCGATCACGAAGGCCGTCATCCCGTTGCTGTCCAACAGCTCGCCGGTGCGTACGATCGCCACCACCACATCGCTGCTGATGCCGTGGGTGATCCAGCACTTGGTACCGTTCAGCACCCAGTGGTCGCCGTCCTTCTGGGCCGTGCATTTCATGCGCATGGCGTCGCTGCCCGTGTTGGGCTCGGTGAGCGCCCAGGCCCCCAGCCATTCACCGGTTGCCAGCTTGGGAAGCCACCGCTTCTTCTGTTCCTCGTTGCCGAACTGCAGGATGTGGCCGGTGCACAAGCTGTTGTGGGCAGCCACGCTGAGACCCACGCTGCCACAGATGCGGCCCACCTCCAACACGGTGGTGATGTACTCCTCATAGCCCAGACCGGCACCACCATACTCCTCCGGCACGAGCACACCGAGCATCCCGGCCGGGCCGAACTGCTGTTTGAAGAGGTCCACGGGCATGTGCTGGGATTCGTCCCACTCCATGACGTGGGGGCGCAGTTCACGCTCGCAGAGGTCGCGCACGGCCTGCGCGATCATGTTCCGGCTTTCGGAGGCGGTGAATTCCATGGGATCAGTAAGTGACCAGTCGGGTGATGTCGGCCCCGAAGGGCTCCAGGCGCTCAACGCCGCCCAGGGCCGATAGTTCGATGAGGAAGCTGAAACCGGCGACCTTGCCGCCCTGCATGCGCACCAGTTCGGCGGTGGCCGCTGCGGTACCCCCGGTGGCCAGCAGGTCGTCGTGCACCAGCACGCGCATGCCCGGCTTCACCACGTCCACGTGCATCTCGATCTCGGCGCTGCCGTACTCCAGGTCGTACTTGAAGCTCACGGTCCGGTGGGGCAGCTTGCCCTTCTTGCGCACGGTGATGAAGGGGATGCCCAATTGCAGCGCGAGCGGCATGCCGTAGAGGAAGCCCCGGCTCTCGATGCCTGCGATGGCATCGATGTGCTGGTCCTGATGGGCCCTGAGGAAGCCGTCGACCACGGCCCGGTTCAGCTCCGGGTCCTCCATCACCGGCGTGATGTCGCGGAACAGGATGCCCGGCTTCGGGAAATCCGGCACATCACGGATGGCCAGGCGCAGGCGTTCCTCCAATTCCATCAGGGCACTTGCAGGTAGGGCGCAAGTTTACGGAAGAGCGTGCTGTCCACCCGGTGGCAGCCCAGCAGGTCCTCCCGCTGGCGGAACGGTCCATGCTGGTCGCGATAGGCCACGATCGTTCGCGCCAGGTCCCAGTTCACGTACACGTGGGCGGCCAGCTCCTCCACCGTACAGGTGTTCAGCGGGATGCGCTTCACGTGCAAGGTGTCCACGAACAACAACTCCCGGATACGCGCAATGGCGTCAGGCTTGTCCCGCAGCACATACACTTCGGCGAGCTGGTCAAGGTCATGGTACCCTCCCAACAGCTCGCGATAACGCACGATACCACGGGCGAAGCTGGGACCGATGCCCCGCAGGGCGACAAGTGCGGCACTATCGGCGGTGTTGACATCGACATGCTGTCCGGATGGTGCCATCTCCCTGGGAGAGAACGGGGCATTCGTTTCCTCGACCTCCGGTCCGGCAGGACGTTCGACCTTCCTGGTCGACCGGGTGCGCGTGGGCCGTTCGTCGGGCAGCGCGATGTAGGGCTCCCAGGCGGCGAACAGGTCCGGGTCCACCACCCGCATCCGTGCCAGGTCCGGTTTCGCGCGGAAGCGCCCGCCAGCTGCTTCATAACGGTGGATCGCCTCGGCCTGCTTCTGCGAGAGGCCCAATGCCATCCAATCCGGGACCGGCAGGTGATTGGGATCGAACACGAACAGGCTGTCCGGCACCAAGCTCCGGCTCCGGTCCGAGCGTTCCGCCATGCGCGCCGCCTGCAGCGAATCCAGCAGGGCCAGCTCCCGTTCGTATGGACGCAGGTCGACCTGCGGTGTGGGTGCCAGCCATTGCTCCCAGGCCACCCAGCAGGCTGCCAGGAACAGGAACGGCAGGAGCAGACGCAGTGCCCGGCGTTCCCCGCTGTGCAGGTCCAGGACGTCCTTCAACCGCTCGTTCATGGTGTTCGCTCCGGCAAATCTGCATCCCCCAGGCGGATTTTCAGCGCTCCTCTCCGGATGAAGAGGAATGATAGCTTTGGCCGGAACCACATGCCATGAGGAACCCACGGACGACCACCCTGCTCACCGCCCTGTTGGCCCCCCTGCTGCTCGCCGCCCAGGAGGCCGGACTCGATGAACGGATCGATCAGGCGTTCGGCAGGGCGACGGGGTGGTTCGTGGACTTCATCTTCTACCAGTTCGACATCGCCGGCGTCCCTGTGTTCTGGGTGCTCTTTCCCCTGATCCTCGGCGCCACGTTCTTCACGATCTATTTCCGGGTGCCCGGCGTTCGGTTGTTCCGGGTGGCGGTGAACACCGTGCGTGGCAAGTACGAGAAGGTGGGCGAACTGCCGGCCGACCTGAACATCGTGGAGGGCGACCAGCCGGACACGATCCGGGTGGAGGGAAGTGAGGGCGAGGTGAACCACTTCCAGGCACTGACTGCCGCCCTGAGCGCCACCGTTGGGCTCGGGAACATCGCCGGGGTCGCGGTGGCCGTGGTGGTGGGTGGTCCGGGTGCCACGTTCTGGATGATCCTGGCCGGCCTGTTGGGCATGTCCAGCAAGTTCGTGGAATGCACCCTGGGCGTGTCCTTCCGCGAGGTGGACAAGGACGGCCGCGTGTACGGAGGGCCGATGTACTACTTGAGCAAGGGCCTGGCCGGGCGGAACCTGGCGGGGCTCGGCAAGGTATTGGCGGCCCTGTTCGCGATCATGTGCATCGGCGGGTCCTTCGGGGGAGGCAACATGTTCCAAAGCAACCAGGCCGCGGCCATCTTCCTGAACAGCTTCGGGATCGAGTCCGGCTACGGGGGCACGGTGTTCGGGCTGATCATGGCCGTGCTCGTGGGCATTGTGATCCTTGGTGGGATCAAGCGGATCGCCACCGTCACCGAGAAGATCGTGCCCTTCATGGCGGTGCTCTATGTCGGTGCCGCGCTGATCATCATCTACATGAACCTCCAGTACGTGCCGGCGGCGTTCGATGCGATCATCGAGGGTGCGTTCCATCCCACGGCCATCGCGGGTGGGTTCCTGGGGGTGCTGGTCCAGGGCTTCCGACGGGCGGCCTTCAGCAACGAGGCCGGCATCGGGTCCGCCGCCATCGCCCACTCGGCGGTGAAGACCCGGCATGCGGCCAGCGAAGGCATCGTGGCGCTGTTGGAACCGTTCATCGACACGGTGGTCATCTGCACCATCACCGCCCTGGTGATCGTGATCCACAACGTGAACGGGTCGTTCCCCTATGGCGATCTCGCGGGGAACGCGACCCTGGCCGACGGCACCGTGCTGAGCGGTGTGGACCTCACGGCCCACGTCTTCGACACGGCGATCCCCAACTTCTCCTATGTGCTCACCATCGCCGTGGTGTTGTTCGCCTTCAGCAGCATGATCAGCTGGTCGTACTACGGGCTGCAGTCGTGGACCTACCTCTTCGGCCGCAGCGCACGGGTGATGAACACCTACAAGGTGCTGTTCTGCGTGTTCGTGGTGGTGGGCGCGGCAGCCAACCTGGGCAGCGTATTGAACTTCTCGGACGCCATGATCTTCGCGATGATGGTGCCCAACATGATCGGGTTGTTCATCCTGCTGCCGGTGGTGCGCCGCAAGCTGCGGGAGTACCTCGAGGCCATCAAGGCGAAGTAGGTCCCTCAGACCAGCTGGTCCCGCAGGATCGCCAGGCCCTCTTCGAAGGTGTGCGGGGCATACCCCAGTTCACGGCGCGCCTTGTCCAGCACGAAACCGGTCCGGGGAGGACGCCTCGCTGGCTGGCCCAGGGTATCGCTCTTCACCGGGGTCACCATGGTGGTGTCCAGCCCGAAGAAGGCACCTACACGTTCCACCAGCTCCAGGATGCTCATGCCGTCCGGTCCACTCAGGTGGAAGGTGCCCGTGGCCCCCTGCCGGGCAATGCGGATGCACCCGTCGGCCAGGTCCTCGGCCAGGGTGGGCATGCGCCATTGGTCGTCCACCACCCGGATGGGGTCTCCCTTCTCCAGCGCCTGCTTGGCCCAGAGCACCACGTTGCTGCGGCTCAGACCCGGGGCCGTGCCGAAGACGATGATCGTGCGAGCGATGGCCCATCGGGGCAGTCCGGACTCCTGCACCAGGCGTTCGCCCTCCAGCTTGCTGCGGCCGTAGACGCTGAGCGGAGCAGGAACATCGTCCTCCCGGTACGGGCCTGCCTCACCATCGAAGATGAAGTCGGTGCTCAGGAAGATGAAGTGACTGTCCAACTCCCTGGCAGCCTCCACCAGGTGCCGGGTGGCCTCCACGTTCTGCAGGTGGCAGGCTCCGGGGTCCAACTCACAGGCATCCACGTTGGTCATCGCCGCCGTGTGGATGACCACCTCGGGACGTACCTCGTCGAACACCGCCTGCACGGCGGCCTTGTCGGTGATGTCCAGGGAGCGGTACCGGTCACCCAGGGGATCGGTGCTGCGGTCCTCCCCTCTGCTCGTGGCGATGAGGTCCGTTCCGTCGTCGTCCCGTAGGGCCGCGATCAGTTTCTGGCCCAGCAGGCCGTTGCTGCCGGTGATCAGGATGCGTTGCCTGGCCATGGGCCGGTGAAGCTAAGGGCCGCTGGCCGCTTCACAACTCCCAGACGGTCCGCCGCCGGCGGAAGGGATGCTTGATGCGCTCCTTGTGCTTGAGCACGAAGGCCATGACGAGATAGGGGACAAGGTGGAGCCCGGCCGTTACGAAACCGAGGTAGATGAAGGACAGCCTCACCTGCTCGGTCTTGACGTTGAGCTTCTGTGCCCACCAGCTGCAGACCCCGAAAGCCTGATGCTCGAAATGCGTCTTGATGGCGTCGATCATGGGACCTGGTGATGCGTGGAACCCTGTCAGAGGCTACGCCCCAGCAGCTGGTTCCCGATGGAGCAAGATAAGCATCGGCGTGGCGTACAGTACCGAGCGCGCAGTTCGAGGAGTGCCTGGCCCTGCGCCGCGCTCTGTGCCGCAAGGCCCAGCGACGTCCACCGTTCCAATACACCGTTCCGCTCGGCGGGCAGCTGCTCGAGCCAGCCGAAGGCCCGGTCGCAAAGCGCCTCCCGCCCCTGGGACCTGCCCAACGCGAAGGCCGCCGGTACCAAGGCGTTCACGATGAGCCGTTGCGCCGACTGGCTCCCAAGTGGCTTGGGGCTCGGCACAGAACGACGACCGGGCACATGATGGTCCAGCCAATATGCCGAAGGCAATACCTTCAGTTGCTGCTCCAATCGGTCGGTGCCTTCCTCGTTCAGCAGACGGACCAATGAGCCTTCCGAACGGCGCACCAAGGCAGCATATTGGGCCAGCCGCACCGTAGGCAGGTTAAGCGGGCGCATGCGGGCGAACTTCCAGGTGGCCTTCGGCATGGGTTCCAACCCATGTAACCGGGCCAGATGCGCATGTTCGGCCTGCCACCGCCGGGGTAGTTCCTCCTGGAACGTGTCGCCGAGCAGTCCGGCCTGGCCAAGGAGCAGTGCCTCCAGGCGCAGGTCATCCTCGCGGTACCGTGCCAGCAGCCGCCAGGGGATCCGGCGGGCCAGCTGGGCGAAGGCCTCCCCGTTCACCCCAAGCCCCAGTGCACGCAACAACAGATGGTGGAGCAATTCATCGGCATCACCCGCGAGCTCCCGGAGATGGATGGCGATATCCAGGCTCCTTCGCTCCAGACGCTCGACCGCCAGACGCTCCAGCCAGCTGGTGTTCCGGTGCCGATCGGTGCGATGAAGTTCCCCCGCGCAGGGCACCCAGGAACGCGCGCTCATGAGCCTGCGGTAGGCGGCCAGGCGTTCCTCGGGGATCCGCGGCCCCAGTTCCACCGTGGGCAGCAGCCTGCCCGCCGAGGTGCGCACCGGTCGATCCTCTTGATGGACCACGTGCAGGACCACGCCATCATAGGCCGGATCATGCTGGTGCCCATGGGCGTACCATTCACCGGCCCGAACATGCACCTCCACCGCACCCGCCCATTCCTGGCCCGCTATCCGGATGCGGGCATCGATCAGGTCCGGCCCTCCGTGGTGCTGGATGCGTCCCGCACGGAGCACCTCCACCGGCCTGCCATCTGTGGCGCGCAGGTCCCGGCGATCGAACAGCTGTTGCTCCCAGATGAACTGGAGCAGGTCCTCGGGATACGGGAACGTGGGAGCACGCTGCCCGGACCCGTAGGTCCCGGCCCGGTCACTGACCAGGAAGGTTCCAGGTACCCTGCTCCGGGCATACTTCAGGGCATCTGTCGAAAGCAGCCCTCCGGGCGGTGGGGCCATGCCCCCCGTCAGCATTTCCGTCAACCCCACCCGCAGAAGATATCACACCACGCCCTTCACCCGCATGACCGCCTCCATGGCCTGCTGCAGCTCCAGGGCGGCCCGCCGGGCGGCAGGTAGCGCATCGCTCCCGGTGCCCGCGTACAGGATCCCACGGCTGCTATTGATCAGCAGGCCTCCGTCCTGGTTCATGCCTGCGTCCATCACCTGGCCCAGATCTCCGCCCTGGGCGCCCACACCGGGCACCAGCAGGAAGTGATCGGGCACCCGCCTCCGGACCTCCGCGAGCACCTCGGGACGCGTGGCGCCGGCCACGAACATGGTGTCGTCGGAACTTCCCCAAGTGGCCACCTGGTCCACCACCACCTCGAACAGCCGGTCCGGACCACCGTTCACCTCCAGGAACTGAAAGTCGAGCGCCCCCTCGTTGCTGGTGACGCCCAGCACGATGGCCCACTTTCCCGGCCTTCCCAGGAAGGGCGTCACGGCGTCACGGCCCATGTAGGGCGCCACGGTCACGGCATCGAAGCCCAGCCGGTCGAAGAAGGCCTCCGCATACTTCCGCGCGGTGTTGCCGATGTCGCCCCGTTTGGCGTCCGCGATCAGGAACACGTCCTTCGGCATGGCCTCCAGGGTCCGCTCCAGGCTTTCCCATCCAGCTGCCCCGAGCGCCTCGTAGAACGCCAGATTGAACTTGTAGGCCACGGTCAGGTCGTGGGTGGCCTCCACGATGGCCCGGTTGTAGGCGCCCACCGGATCGGGCTCCCTGCGGAAGGCTTCCGGCACGCGCCCGGGTTCGGTGTCGAGACCCACGCACAGCAGGCTGCGGGTGGCACGGATGCGGGCGATGAGGGTCTGTCGGTCCATCAGGAGGCCATGCCGGCCTGGAGCTTTTCGGTGCGGTCGGCCAGCTGCAGGGCGTCGATCAGGGGCTGCAGCCCGCCGTTGAGCACCTCGGGTAGGTTGTGCACGGTGAGCTCGATCCGGTGATCGGTCACTCTGCTCTGAGGGAAGTTGTAGGTGCGGATCTTGGCGCTGCGATCGCCGGAGGTCACCTGACTGCGCCGCTGTTCGGCCACGGCCCGTTCCTGCTCCAGCACCTGCTGCTCGTAGAGCTTGGAGCGCAGCATCTGCATGGCCTTCATGCGGTTTCCCAGCTGGCTGCGTTCGGTCTGGCACATCACCACGATGCCCGTGGGCTGGTGGGTGAGGCGCACCTTGGTCTCCACCTTGTTCACGTTCTGGCCGCCGGCGCCCCCGCTGCGTGCGGTCTCCATCTTCACATCGCTCTCCTTCAGCTGCACATCGGCCTCCTCGGCCTCGGGGAGCACGTTCACGGTGGCGGCGCTGGTATGGATGCGGCCACTCGCCTCGGTGGCCGGAACCCGCTGCACCCGGTGCACGCCGGCCTCGAACTTCAGGGTGCCGTATGCGCCATCACCTGCCACCCGGAAGATCACTTCCTTGTAGCCTCCGACCGTGCCCTCGCTCACGTCCATCACCTCCACCTGCCAGCTACGTTCCTGGCAGTAGCGCTCGTACATGCGATAGAGGTCCCCGGCGAACAGGCTGGCCTCATCGCCGCCGGTGCCGGCCCGCACCTCCACGATGCAGTCGCGGGCATCATTGGGGTCCTTGGGCACCAGCATCAGGCGGACCTCCTCCTCCATGGCCACGATGGCCTCCCGGCTTTCGTCCCGTTCGCTGCGGGCCATCTCCAGCAGGCCGGGGTCCTGTTCGCTGCGGAGCATCTCCTCGGCCCCGGCCAGGTCGTCGTGCAGGCGGCGGAAGCGCAGGTAGGCCTCTTCGATGGGTTCCAGGTCCTTGTACTCGCGGCTGAGCTGGCGGAAGCGGGGCTGGTCAGCGATCACGGCCGGGTCGGCGAGCAGCTTGCCCACTTCCGTGCGGCGGTCGTGCACCGTGGCCAGCTTCTTCAGCAGCGGGTCCATGCTCAGGTGTACTGGAAGGTGCCGTTCGGGGTGTGCAGTACCACTTCCTTGTCCGGAGCCTCTTCGACCCGGCCCACGATGCGGCCCTCCACACCGAAGGAGTCTGCGATGGCCATGACCTCTTCCGCGCGTTCGGCAGGCAGGTAGAACTCCAGGCGGTGCCCCATGTTGAACACGCGGTACATCTCCCGCCAGTCCGTGCCGCTCATGCGCTGGATGGCCGCGAACAGCGGGGGCGTGGGGAACAGGTCGTCCTTCACCACGCGCAGCCCCTCGATGAAGTGCAGCACCTTGGCCTGGGCACCACCGCTGCAATGCACCAGTCCGTGCACCTCGTTGCGCATGCGTTCGAGAACTTCACGCACGATGGGCGCATAGGTGCGCGTGGGGGAGAGCACGGCACGGCCCATGTCCAGCGGGGTGCCCTCCAAGGGATCGGTCAGGAGTGCCTGCCCGCTGTACACCAGTCCCTGAGGGGTGCCGGGGTCGTAGGTCTCCGGCCAGGCCTCCCCCACCGCCGCGGCGAACACATCGTGCCGGGCGCTGGTGAGGCCGTTGCTGCCGATGCCGCTGTTGTAAGTGTCCTCGTACGTGGCCTGTCCGAAGCTCGCCAGTCCCACGACCACGTCGCCGGGACGGATCCGGGCATTGTCGATCACCTCGTCCCGACGCATGCGGCACACCACGGTGCTGTCCACGATCACGGTGCGCACGAGGTCTCCCACGTCGGCGGTCTCGCCACCGGTGCTGTGGATGCCGACACCCAGATCGCGCATGCGCTGCAGGAACGCCTCGGTGCCCTCGATGAGGGCGGCCACCACCTCACCGGGTACCAGCCGCTTGTTGCGGCCGATGGTGCTACTGACCAGGATGCGGTCCGTGGCACCCACGCAGAGCAGGTCGTCCAGGTTCATGACCAGGGCGTCCTGGGCGATGCCGTGCCAGACCGAGAGGTCCCCGGTCTCCTTCCAGTAGGCATAGGCCAGGCTGCTCTTGGTGCCGGCGCCGTCCGCGTGCATCACGATGCAGTGGTCGGGATCGCCGGTAAGGGCATCGGGCACCACCTTGCAGAAGGCCTTGGGGAACAGCCCCTTGTCCAGGCCGGCGATGGCCTTGTGGACGTCCTCCTTCGTGGCAGAAACGCCCCGTTGTTCGTATCGGCTTTGCTGGTCCATGGAACGGGCTGCAAAGCTACCTCCTGCAGCGGGAAGGGACTTTTCCAGAGTGCCCGAAATGCGAAGGGCCTCCCCGCATGGAGAGGCCCTTGCACGATGTCGGTCCGCTAGTTCTGCTCCGGTTCCTCCGGCTGCACCTGGTCCTGCGGCACGTAGTCGAAGCTCAGCACCCGGAACTCGGTGCGGCGGTTCTGCTGGTGGGCGGCCTCCCGCTCCTCCTCGGTGGCCATCTTGGCGATCTCGGCGTCGCTGATCCGCAGCTCGGATTCGCCCAGGCCCTTCGGCACCATGCGCTCCAGGGGGATGCCTTTCGTCGCGAGGTAGTTCACGCAGCTCTGCGCCCGGTTCTGGCTCAGGGTCAGGTTATAGGCGTCCGAACCACGGGAGTCGGTGTGCGCACGCAGCTCGATGATGATGGTCGGGTTGTCCACCATGGTCTGGTAGAGCGTCTCCAGGGAGTCCTTGCCGTTCTGGGTGAGCGCGAACTTGTCGAACTCGTACTGCACCTCGGGCAGTTTGATGATGACCTCCTCCGATGCGGGCTGCAGGAAGTACTCCTTCACGAAGGTGGTGCTCTCGTCCAGACCGACCGTCGTCACCTGGTCCTTGGCCACCAGGTAGCCATCCTTGGTCACCAGGATGCTGTAGGTGGTGTTCTCACTGATGTACCGGGAATTCCCGTTCTCCTCCAGGTTGAATCCCCCGTTGTCGTCCGTGAGCACGTTCACGTTGGAACCGTCCGTACCCACCACGTTGATGTTCACCCCGGGAATGGGCTGCTGCGACACTTTGTCGTAGACCGTTCCCTGATAGGCGAACTCCAGGTTGGGCATGAAGAAGCGCCAGATGTCGTCCTGCCCCTTCCCACCCGGGCGATTGCTCGTCAGGAAGCCTCGGTCCTCCTCGCCATCGAAGATGATCCCGAAGTCGTCCATGGAACTGTTCACGGGGGACTTCATGTTCTCCACACCGGCCCATTGCCGCTCTCCGGTGGCATCCGCCTTGAAGATGTCCATGCCTCCCATGCCCGCATGGCCGTTCGATGCGAAGTAGAGACTGCCGTCATGTCGGACGAACGGGAACATCTCATCCTTCGGCGTATTGATCTCGTTGCCCAGGTTCACGGGTTTGCCCAAGGGCATGCCCTCCTTGTCCAGTTGGACCATCCAAAGGTCCTTGCCGCCTCGTGCACCGGCACCCTTCATGTTGCTGGCGAACACCAGGTAGTCATCGTCAGGACCCACCGCAGGATGCCCCACGGTGATCACGCTCGTATCGCCTTTGGCCTGGTCCGGTTTCAGGGCCAGCATGACCGGTTCCGCGTAGTTGGTGCCCACCTTTTTGGACATCCAGATGTCACAGCCATGCACCTCCTTCTTGGCCACCGGGCAGCGCGTGAAGTACATGACCCGGCGCTTGCTGTCGAAGATGGGGGAGCCCTCGTTGCTTTCGGTGTTCACACTGGGCGGCAGCTTCACGGGCTCGCTCCATTTCCCCAGGCGGTCCCGGCTGCTGGCAAAGAGATCGCTGAAGCTCTCGCCGAGGATCTGGTCGGTATTGGTGCCCGTGGCGCCTGAACGCGTGCTGGTGAAGACCACGTCCTCATTGCGCTTGTCGCTGAATGCCGGGCTGAAGTCGTAGTTGGGGGTGTTCAACAGCACTTCGGGGTCCACCCGGTAGCGGGAGGGGTCATCCACCCATTGCTGGGCCACTTCACACGCCGAGATGCCGGCATCCGCGCGCATGTCATTGGGCTTCTTCTCCTTGTACTTGTTGTAGGCGGCAATGGCCTCCGCGTACTTGCCCTGTTCCTTCAGGGCATCACCGATGTACAGATAGGTCACGGGGTCCGGATATTGGGCCCGGTTGGCCTTCTCGTACCAGACCTCGCATTGGGCCGGGTCGCCCAAAGCGCGATATGCCTCTCCCACCTTGAAGATCAGCTCAGCCTTGGTGCTGGCCTTCTTCTCCACGGTGTAGGCCTTCTTGTACAGCTCGATGGCATTGTAGTAGAAGCCCTTCTTGAAGGCGTCGTCGGCCTCCTCCGCCAGACGGCTCTGACCGACGGCGACAACGGATGACAACAGGAAGGCCAGGCAGGCGAGGAACTTGCTCGTGCGCATGTGAACGGTTTGGGGTGTCCGGTGAACGGTCCGGGCGAAAATAAGCAAAGTCTTCACACGCGTTCGGCCAGATGCATGGGAATGGAAAGAGGGCCCGTGGGCCCCCTTTCGCTGCCTGATGGCGGTCGGTTCATCGGGTGAAGAGGACCTCCCGCATCTTGGGAAGCGGCCACAGGCCGTCATCCACGAGCAATTCCAGCTTGTCACTATGGTAGCGGATGCGGTCCAGGAAGGGCTTCACCTCATCGCAGTAGGCAATGGCCTTCTCGCGGCTGTCCTCGAGCTTGTTGGCCTGCTTGCGGGCCTCGATCATGGCGTCCACCTGCACCTTCACCTCGCCCAGGTGCTCGCTGATCTCCTGGATCAGCTTCAGCTGGGTGGCACCGGCCTTCTTCGCCGCTGCTTCTCCGAGCACCTCCCGCAGCCCACGCACGTTCTCGATCAGGCGGTTCTGATAGGCGATGGCAGTGGGAATGATGTGGTTCTGGGCCAGGTCGCCGCAGATCCTGCTTTCGATCTGCACCTTCAGCACGTAGCTGTGCAGCTCGATCTCGTGCCGGGCCTCGATCTCCACGGCGCTCAGCACGTCCATGTCCGCGAACACCTGTTTCGTCTCCTTGCGTTCCCAGACGTCCAGGGCCCTCGGTGTGTCCCGGATGTTCCCGAGCCCGCGCTTGGCGGCTTCCTTCACCCACTCCTCGCCATAACCGTTCCCCTCGAAACGGATGGGCTTGGAGCTGCTGATCAGCTCACGGATCTCCTGCAGGATGGCCTCGTCCTTCTTGGCACCCTTCGCGATACGTGCGTCCACCGCCTCCTTGAAGCGCCGCAACTGCCACGCCATGATGGTGTTCAGCGCGGTCATGGCGGCGGCGCAGTTGGCGCTGGAGCCCACCGCCCGGAACTCGAACTTGTTGCCCGTGAAGGCGAAGGGACTGGTGCGGTTGCGGTCGGTGTTGTCAAGCATCACCGGTGGGATCCGGCCGATGTTGAGCTTGAGCTCCGTCTTCAGGTCCGCCGGCATCTTCCCGGCCTTGATGCTCTTTTCCAGCTCATCGAGCAGGTTGCTCAGGTGTTCGCCGATGAACACGCTGATGATGGCCGGCGGGGCCTCGTTCGCACCAAGACGATGGTCGTTCCCGGCGCTGGCGATGCTGGCGCGCAGGATGTCCGCATGGCTGTGGATGGCCTTGATCGTGTTCACGAAGAAGGTCAGGAAACGCAGGTTCTCCTTGGGCGTCTTCGCGGGCCGCAGCAGGTTCACGCCCGTGTCCGTGGCCAGGCTCCAGTTGTTGTGCTTGCCGCTGCCGTTCACGCCCGCGTATGGCTTCTCATGCAGCAGCACCCGGAAGTCGTGGTTCCTGGCGACCTTCTCCATGAGGTCCATCAGCAGCACGTTGTGGTCCACCGCGAGGTTGGTCTCCTCGAACACGGGGGCACATTCGAACTGGTTGGGGGCCACCTCGTTGTGGCGGGTCTTCACAGGGATGCCCAGTTTGAGGGCCTCGGTCTCGAAGTCGCGCATGAAGGCATGCACGCGGTCCGGGATGGAACCGAAGTAATGGTCCTCCAACTGCTGACCCTTGGCCGGAGTATGGCCGAAGAGCGCCCGCCCGGTCATCATGATGTCCGGCCTGGCGTGGTAAAGGGCCTTGTCAATGAGGAAGTACTCCTGTTCCCAACCCAGCGTGGCCACCACTTTGCCCACTTCCTTGTCGAAGTAGCGGGCCACTTCGGTCGCCGCCTGGTCCACCGCGTGCAGCGCCCGCAGCAGCGGCATCTTGTAGTCCAGCGCCTCGCCGGTGTAGCTGATGAAGATGGTGGGGATGCACAGGGTGCGACCCATGATGAAGGCCGGCGAACTGGGATCCCAGGCCGTATAGCCACGGGCCTCGAACGTGTTGCGGATGCCCCCGCTTGGGAAGCTGGAGGCGTCGGGCTCCTGTTGCACCAGCATGCTGCCGTCGAAGCGCTCGATGCTGCGGCCACCCCCGATGGGCTCGAAGAAGGCATCGTGCTTCTCGGCGCTGAGGCCGGTGAGCGGCTGGAACCAGTGCGTGTAATGGGTGGCCCCCTTGCTGGCGGCCCACTCCTTCATGCCACTGGAGACCTGGTCGGCCAGCTTGCGGTCGATGCGTGCCCCGTGATGCATGGCCTGCCGCACGGCGTAGTAGGCATCCTCGGTGAGGAACATGCGCATGGCGTCCTCGGTGAAGACGTTCTCCCCGAAGAACTCGGAGATCTTCCGGGCGTGCACCTCCGGAAAACGAGGGGTGCGGTCGAGCACGTCAGCAAGTGCCTTGGTGCGGATCTGGGGGTTGGCCATCAAGAAAGGGGTGTTTCTGGCACAAAGGTACCCCCTCCAAAGGGGGTCACGCTCAGAAACAGACCCATTTCTTTTTCAACACCCCCCCTCAAAACACCATGCGATGTAAAAAAGCAGGAGATTCAACCTTGGACCAAGGTCAGGACCATGTAGCCCACGTACAGCGCCAGCAGCCCAACCCCCTGCCAGCGTCCCACCCGGTCGCCGAAGCGCATCATGGGATAGAGCAGAAGGGCGATGGCCGTCATCATGACCAGGTCGGTGCGGAAGGTGTCAAGGGAAGCCTCAATGGGCGTGATCGTGGCGGAGGTCCCGATGATGAACAGGATGTTGAAGATGTTGGAGCCTACGAGATTGCCCAGGGAGATGTCCGGCTGCTTTCGGAAGGCGGCCACCAGGGAGGCGATGAGCTCCGGCATGGAGGTGCCCACCGCGACGATGGTGACGCCGATGAGGCGTTCGGAGACACCAAGCCCGCGAGCCAGGCCGGAAGCTCCGTCCACGAACCAGCCCGAACCGAACCCCAGCCCGGCGGCACCTATGATCAGAAAGAGCAGTGCCCGACCAACGGGCATGGTGGTCCGAAGAGGCTGCTCCGCCGAACGCCTGCCCTGCCGCCGGCTCCGGATGATCATCCAGGAGACGTATGCGACCAGGGCCACCACGAAGAGCAGGCCCTCCCAGCGCGCCACCCGGTCATCGGCCAGGAAGAGCACGAACAGGAGGGTGGCCGCCATCATCACGGGCCAGTGGATGCGTCTCGCTTCCCGATCCACGTCGATGGGGAAGACCACCACACAGGCCCCGAGCACCAGGCTGATGTTCGCGATGTTGGAGCCCACCACATTGCCAATGGCGATCTCCGGACTTCCTTTCAGCGCGGCCACCAGGCTCACGAGCAGTTCTGGCAGCGAAGTACCCAGGGAGACCACGGTCAGGCCCACGACCAGGGGAGAGATCCGCGCCCGGAAGGCCAGGTGGACCGCCCCGCGCAGCAGGAGCTCCGCGCCCAGGATGAGCACGGCGGCACCGCCGAGGGTGTAGAGCAGGTCCATCAACTGACCGGTGGCTCCGGACCGGAAGCCGTTGTATCCTGGGCCGGGCGTTCCGGGCGGGGCTCCTCCTCCACCGTTCTCCGGACCTCCCGCGCGCCCCGGTCGATCTCGCGTTTCACCTCCTGGGTCGCATCCCGCACCTGGCGCATCGTGCGACCGAGACCGCGGGCCAGATCGGGAATGCCCTTGGCCCCGAAGAACATGAGCACGAAGAGCAGCACCACGATCAGCTCACCACCGCTGATGTCGAACAACAAGGGAAACGTGGAAAGGGGCATCACGGTGGGCCAAAAGTAGGAAGTCCCGCTCGCGGCGGGACCTCCACATGACAGGCCGGAAAGGCTCAGATGTTCTTGTCCCTGGCCCCCTTCATCAGGTCCACCACGAAGGCCGATGCCACGAAGATGGAGCTGTAGGTACCGACCAGGATGCCCACCAACAGCGCGAAGACGAAGCCCTGGATGGCCACCCCGCCGAAGATGAAGATGATCAGCAACACCAGCAGGGTGGTAAGCGAGGTCTGCAGCGTCCGGCTCAGCGTGGCGTTCATGGCCTTGTTGAAGACCGTCACCGTATCGTCGCGCTTGTGGTCCATCAGGTACTCCCGGATCCGGTCGAACACCACCACGGAGTCGTTGATGGAGTAACCGACCACGGTGAGGATGGCCGCGATGAAGGCTTCGTCGATCTCCATGCTGAAGGGCAACCTGCCGTGGAAGATGGAATAGATGCCCAGCACGATGAGCACGTCGTGGATCAGGGCCAGCATGCCACCGAGACCGAACTGCCAGCGACGGAACCGGACGGCGATGTAGATGAACATGAAGACCATCGCCAGGGTCACGGAGGTCCAGGCCGAGGTCTTGATGTCGTCGGAGATGGTGGCGTCCACCTTGCGGGACTCGATCACCTCGTAGTCCCCGAAACCCTCCAGGCCCTCGGTCAGCCGCAGGTCCACGATGGAATCGGCCGATGCCTCGGTGCTGGTGTACAGGAAGTTGGTGGTGACCTTGAGCTGGCGCGACCCACCGTAGGTCTTCACGTTCACCGTGGAGCGCCCGCCCTCCTCGGTCTCGAACCGGGGCAGCAGGGACTGGCGGACGTTCTCCACGTTCACCTCGTCCTGGAACTTCACCACGTAGGTGCGGCCACCGGAGAAGTCGACACCCCAGTTGAAGCCCCGGGTGACCATCGAAAAGACGCCGATGGCGATGAGCACGCCGGACACCAGGTACATGAGCTTCCGCTTGCCCATGAAATCGAAATTGGTGTCCGCCAGGATGTTCTTCGACCAGCCGGTCCAGAAGCTCATGCCACTGCCCTTCTCCAGGCGGGCGGTGATGATCATGCGCGACAGGAAGATGGCCGTGAAGAGGGAGGTGAGGATACCGATGCCCAGGGTGGTGGCGAAACCACGGACGGGACCGGTACCGCCGATGTACAGGATGATGGCGATGACCAACGTGGTGACGTTGGAGTCGATGATGGCGGAAAGGGCTCCCTTGTAACCCAGGTCCACGGCGCTCTTCAGCACACGGCCTGCACGCAGTTCCTCCCGGATCCGTTCGAAGATCAGCACGTTGGCATCCACCGCCATGCCCATGGTGAGCACGATACCCGCGATGCCAGGCAGCGTGAGCGAGGCCTGCAGCGAGGCCAGCGAGCCCATGAGCACGAACAGGTTCACGATCAGGGCCAGATCGGCCACCCAACCGGCGCCGGCATAGTAGAGCACCATGTACAGCATGACCAGCGCGATGGCCACCAGGAAGGAGATCAGGCCGCTGTTCACGTTCTCGGCACCGAGCGAGGGGCCCACGACCGTCTCGTCGATGATCCTGGCCGGGGCTGGCAGTGCACCGGCCTTCAGGATGTTGGCCAGGTCATCGGCCTCCTGGATCTGCTCCTCGAGGTCGCCACCACCCATGGAGATGCTGGAGCGCCCGCCGGCGATCTCCGTGATCACCGTGGGGGCCGAGTAGACCAACCCATCGAGCACGATGGCCACCGAGCGGCCCACGTTGTCCCCGGTCATCACCTTCCAGATGGCGCCGCCTTCAGCGTTCATCTGCATCCGCACCTCCACGTCGCCCGAGATGTCGAAGTCCTGGGCAGCGTCCGTGATGGAGGACCCATCGAGCTTCGGCTTGCCGCCGCGTGGCACCTTGATCGCATAGAGCGGGAGCACGTCCGATCCCTCATACGGCTTTGCGCCCCACATCAGGCGGCAGTCGGAAGGAAGCACACCGCGCATGGCGGGCATGCGCAGCAGGCGGTTCACGCGGGCGGTGTCGGACACACTGCTGTTACCGACCACCGGCCCCTTGGCCAGGTTGTACCCACCGCTGGTGGCCTGGAACACCGCCGGCCGCATCACGGCGAACAGCGGGTTCTGCTTGGCGAAATCGGCCTGGGCCTGGGCGGTGTCGAGCACGTCCCCGCTCCCGGTGTCACCAGCCAGTTCGTTCAAGAGGTCGTCGGCCTCCCCGTCACCCTTGTCCAACACGCGCAGGGCCATGCGGCGGTTCTGGGCCCTGCCCTCCGGCGTGGCGTTGCTGGCCACCGGATGCTGGGAACCATAACCCTCGGCCTCCAGCCGGTCGGCCTCGACCCCCCGATCCACGAGGGCGGCCACCACGGCCTCGGCACGGGCCTGGGAAAGCTGCTGATTGGCCTCCTCGTTGCCGGTGCTGTCCGTGTACCCGCCGATCTTGAGGCGTACTGCGGGATGGGCCGTGAGGATCTCCTTCAGGTTGTCCAGCTGCGCCTTGGAAGCCCCCGGGTCCAGTTCTGCGCTGCTGCTGGCGAAGGTCACCCGGTCGAAATCGAACCAGGTGGTCTTGTCCACCGGCCTGTTGCCGTTGATGAACCGGACGAGCTGTTGCTCGACACCACCAGCATTCCCGGAGATGGAGACCCCGCCAGGCAACGTGTGGGAGAAATCCCCCCCTTCCAGCAGGGCGTCCACCGCATCGGTGGTGTCCCCTTCCTGCTCCAGTTCAGGATGCAGCACCGCGCTCAATCGGCCATTGGCCTGCTCGAGCAACGGATAGACGTCCGCGTTCTCATAGGTCTCCCAGAACTCCAGGTTCGCCGTGCTCTGGAGCACCTTGCGCACACGGTCCTTGTCCTTCACCCCAGGCAATTCGATCTGGATGCGACCGCTGAACTGCTGCTTCTGGATGCTGGGCTGGGCCACACCGAACTTGTCGATCCGGGTCCGGAGGATCTTCTCGGTATTGTCGACCGCGGTGCGGGCCTCCCGGCGCAGGGCCTCCACGATCTCGTCGTTGGAGGCCTCCCGGGGGAACATGTCCTTGCGCTCGGGCGAATGGAAGATGGCAGCGAGCTTGCCATTGGGGTCCGCCTTGCTGAACTCCTCGGCGAACAGGGTGATGAAGTCCTCGGTGCTTTGCGCCTGACGGCCGCGTGCGTTGGCGATGGCCGTCCGGAACGCCTCGTTCTCACTGTTGTCCGCCAGGTTCACGATCAGCTCCGGGATGCTCACCTCGAGGGTCACCGCCATGCCGCCCTTCAGGTCGAGACCCAGGTTGATCTCCTTGGCCTTGCATTCATCGTAGGTGTAGCCCAGGTAGATGGGGTCGCTGCCGTGCTGGCGCAGGTAGCGTGACTCGTACTGCAGGAAGAGCGAATCGCGGTCCAGGCCGCCGTTCCCGGCCACGTTCAGGACCGAATCCACCTTGTAGGTCGCTTCGTTCGCGGCGGTCCGCTCCACCCTTCCGGTGAAGAAGGAGAAGGACAACTGCCACAGGCAAGCGAGCGCCAGCAGGATGGTGAAGATCCACAGCGCGCCTCGGTTCTGCATCTTGGGTGGGGTTTTCGCTAAAGAGGCGGCAAATATAGAAAGTAGGTCCGCGCGCCGAAGGGGTGCTGTCGACACCTTGACATGGGGTCTGGTCGGCCGTGCACCCGCGAACTACCTTTGAACTCCATCGGCCGCCCATGCAACAGGCTGCCGGCCCGAAACGTCCTACCGGCAATGCGCCCATACCTCACCCTCGTGGCTGGCCTCCTGTGCCTCCAGGCCTCCGCCCAGTTCGACCTTCAATGGGACCCTTCCGTACCGGTCCAACGCCAGGGAGCCGACCTGTCCCTCGCCTGGGCCGGAGGGCTCAACTACTGCCAGGTGTCGGAGATCGACCTGGACCAGGACGGGTTGAAGGACCTCTTCGTCTTCGACCGCTCGGGAGGTCAGGTGGTGACCCTTCTGAACGGGGGCACGCCTGGGCAGGTGGATTACACCCATACCATCGCCTACGATGAGGTATGGCCGTTCCGCGAGCTCCACGATTGGGTGCTGCTGCGCGACTACAACTGCGATGGCAAGGAGGACATCTTCTCCTATTCCCTCGGAGGATTCGCCGTGTACCGGAACATCTCGGACAACAACGGCCTGGCCTTCGAACTGGTGGACACCCTGGTACGCTCGAACTACGTGCCCACCAACGCGAACCTGTTCGTGACCCAGGTGGACGTTCCCGGGATCGTCGATGTGGACGGCGACGGCGATCTGGACGTGCTCACGTTCAGCATTTTCGGGTCGTACATGGAGTACCACAAGAACCTGAGCATGGAGCTGTACGGCACCTGCGACAGCCTCACCTTCGAGGTGCGCAACCGGTGTTGGGGCTACTTCTCCGAGAACCTGAACAACAATTCGGTCACGCTGAACAACCCCTGTGGCTTCAATGTGCCGGACCCGGAGATCGGTCCGGCCATCGCACAGGCCACGCTGGAACTGGAGCGCGAAGCGGCCGACCCGAGGGAGGTGACCGGGCAGGAGAAAGCGGCCGCGCACGTCGGATCCACCATCACCCCGTTGGACCTCAATGGCGATGCCGTGATGGACGTGCTGATCGGGGATGTGTCCTTCAGCAACCTGACCGCACTGACCAACGGGGGCACCGTCACGGACGGGCTCATGGTGGCACAGGACACGTTGTTCCCCGTGTACGACCTGTCCGTGGACCTTCCGATCTTCCCAGGTGCCTACTTCCTGGACCTCAACAACGACGACAAGCGCGACCTGGTCGTGAGCCCCAATGGAACATCGCTTTGTCAGAACTTCGAGAGCCTCTGGTTCTACCTGAACGAAGGCACGGATGACGCTCCGGTCTTCGCCCATCAACAAAAGGACCTGTTCCAGGCGGACATGATCGAGGTCGGGGAAGGAGCCTATCCCGTTCCATTCGACCATAATGGCGATGGGCTCATGGACCTGATCATCGCCGACCATGGATATTACCAGGCCGGAGGGAACTATCCGAGCAAGTTCCTCCTGCTCGAGAACACCGGCACCGTGAACAGCCCGGCCTTCACCGTGGTCACGGACGACTACCATGATCTTTCGACAAGCGGGATCGGCCAATCCATGTATCCTGCCTTCGGTGACATCGACGGCGATGGTGACCAGGACATGTACATCGGCGACCAACAGGGCCGGCTGCATCACTTCGAGAACATCAGCACCACGCCCGTTGCCGAGTTCCAATTGGCGCAACCGAACGTCACCGATGCGAACAGTGTGGTGATCGACGTGGGACAATTCGCAACACCCCAGTTCTTCGACGTGGATGGTGATGGTCTGCTGGACCTGCTGGTCGGCGAACGGAACGGGAACGTGAACTACTACCGGAACCAAGGCACTCAGGCACTGCCTTCCTGGAACCTCGAGGAGGACACCCTCGGTGGACTCACCGTGACCGAGTATTGGAACATCACGGGGCATGCGGTGCCTTTCATGTTCCTGAACCAGGACGGGGAACGCGAGATGCTGGTGGGATCGGAGTCGGGGGCGATCCATCACTGGACCGGGATCGAGGGCAACCTGACCGGTCCTTTCACCTTGGCCGACAGTACGTTCGGCGACATCGATGAAGGGATGCGGAGCGCAGTTGCCCTGCACGACTTCCATGGAACGGGTGACCTGGACCTGGTAACGGGCAACTACCGGGGGGGGATCGGGTTCTGGCGTAATGACTTCAGCGTTGGGATCGCCGGCGAGGTCGACAGCGATCCGCTCCGGCTGTTCCCTAATCCTGCGGACGAGGGAGTGGATGTGGTCCTGGACCGACCAGCGGAGCATGGCTCCCGGCTCCAGCTCTTCAGTTCACAGGGGCGGTTGGTCCTGGAGGTGCCTGCACGAGGACAGCGCATCCGCGTAGGTACATCGCAGCTGGCCAACGGCATCTACCTGCTACGCATGACAGGCGGACCTTGGGAGGCCGTCCATCTGGTCGTTCAGCATTGAACGCCTCCAGGAACGGAAAGGGGCGCCTGCCGGGCGCCCCTTCCACATGACGTTGTCCTTGGGTCAGGCGGTCACGCCCTTGTTCATCTTGTCCAGCACGTCCATCACTTCACGCACGGCCTTGGCGCTGTCCTGCAGCAGGGCCTTCTCCTCGTCGTTGAGCTGAAGTTCGATGATGCGCTCGATGCCCTGACGCCCGAGCACCACGGGTACGCCCAGGTAGATGTCCTTGAGGCCGTACTGACCTTCCAACCAGGCACAGACCGGGAACACCCGCTTCTGGTCACGCACGATGGCCTCGACCATCTGGGCGGCGGCCGTTCCGGGAGCGTACCAGGCACTGGTGCCAAGCAGGTTCACGATCTCACCGCCACCTTTCTTCGTCCGCTCCACGATCGCATCCAGCTTTTCCTCGCTGATGAGCTCGGTGACCGGGATACCTCCCACCGTGGTGTACCTGGGAAGGGGGACCATGGTATCGCCGTGTCCCCCCATCAGGACGGCCTGGATGTCCTTGGGGCTCACGTTCAGCTCCTCGGCCAGGAACGCCCGGTAGCGAGCCGTGTCCAGGATGCCGGCCATGCCGAACACACGCTGGCTGGGGAACTTGCTGGTCAGGTATGCACAGTAGGTCATCACATCCAGCGGGTTGCTGACGACGATGATGATGGCCTCCGGAGATGCCTTGACCACGTTCTCCGTGACGCTCTTCACGATGGCGGCATTGGTCGCGATCAGGTCGTCCCGGCTCATGCCGGGCTTGCGGGGCAGACCGCTGGTGATCACCACCACATCGCTGCCGGCCGTCTTGCCATAGTCGTTGGTGGACCCTACCGGCCTGGTATCGAACAGGTTGATCGGCGAGGTCTGCCAGATGTCCAGGGCCTTGCCTTCCGCAAAGCCCTCCTTGATGTCCAGGAGGACGACCTCATTGGACAGTTCCCAACGTGCAATGGCGTCGGCGCACGTAGCGCCCACGTTGCCAGCTCCTACCACGGTCACTTTCATGGTCCTGTATGCCTTTGTTTCGATCTCTTGAGGAACGATGGCGCAAAAGTAGCATAGCTGAAGACAGCGAAGCGGGTTTGCGTCCATGGAGTAGGCACCCTACCTTGTCGGGAGCATCGGACCCGTCCGAAAGGCACCATGGCAACCATTCTCGAAAAGGAACGTCTAAGCCCCACATGGAGTGGTATGGAGGTTGCCGTGGATCCGATCCCTGTGGAGCTCATCGATGGATGTCTCACCGGGGACAGACGCTGTCAGCAGCGGATCTACGAGACCTTCTACGGGAAGATGCTGGCCGTATGCCTGCGCTACACCAAGAACACCGACCAGGCGAAGGACATCCTTCAGGATGGCTTCATCAAGGTCTTCAGGAGCATGGACCGGTTCAACCGGGAGGGTTCCTTCGAGGGCTGGGTCAGGCGCATCATGGTGAACACGGCCATCGATCACTTCCGTCGGTCGAAGAACTCCTATCTGCTGCTGGGCGAGGACCAGTCCATCGAGGACCATGGAGACCCGGACGTGGAGGAACCGTTCGACGACCCCACCGAGGAGGAGGAGATGGACCTGCGACCTGCGGACGTGATCAATGCGATGCAGAAGCTGACACCGGCCTATCGCACGGTGTTCAATCTCTATGTGTTCGAGGAGATGACCCACAAGGAGATCGCCGACGAGCTTGGCATCAGCGTAGGGACCTCCAAGAGCAACCTGGCCAAGGCCAAAGGAAACCTTCGAAAGATCCTGAAGCAGGAGCATCGGCTCCCTTAATCAGCATGCACACATGAGCGGGATGGACGCGTTCGAACAGAAGATCAGGGATGTCCTTGAACCGTTCGAGGTGCCTTACAATTCGGCCGACTGGTCCCAGATGGAACGGATGCTGGACGGTCAGAAGCGGGGTGTACGGGCAGGACGATCGGCCTGGGGCATTGCGCTGCTCCTGATCATGGGGGCCACCGCCGGCATTTGGGCCTGGCAGTCCGATCATGAAGGTCCGGCTGATGGTCCGACCTCCATGGCCGAGACCCGGTCGCAGGGCGAGAACCCTTCTCCGGCACGGGTCCAGGATGCCTCACCGGCACCTACACAGCCTGGGTCCGAAGGGACCATGGACACCTCGGACCACCAGGAAGCGACCTCGACCAACCCGGAACGCGGCACCGGCTTCCAGGGGATCCACCGCACGGAAGGCCGCACGGCCACTTCGGAGGTTTCCCGTCCTGGTGGTCAAGTGAGCGAACAGCGGAGCTCCGACCCGGTACCGCCCACGGAAGAAGATCCGACGCCGGAAGCAGAGGCCACCATGGCGATACGCCCCAGCATCACGGAAGGGTGCCCAGGAACCACGGTGGAGTTCAGTGCAGAGAACCTCCCGGATGAGGGCATTTTCCTTTGGAACTTCGGGGATGGCAGCTTCAGCAACAAGTCGAACCCCAGCCATACCTACTCGAAATCCGGCCGTTTCGAAGTGATGCTGTCCCACTCCTCCATGGGCGGCGGCAACATCCGCAACAAGCCTTCGTCCGACCTGATCGTGATCAATGAGGCCCCCGAGGCGGACTTCGTCGCCCAGGCCCAGAACTTCGATGGGCAGTTGCCTTCGGTCCATTTCGAGAACCGTACGGTAGGCGGACGGTCCTATCAGTGGGATTTCGGTGACGGAGTGACCTCCGATGTGGCGCACCCCGATCACATCTTCCGAAGAAAGGGGACCTACAAAGTGGAGCTGGTGGTGACCAACGCCAGTGGCTGCGTGGACCGGAAGGAACGCGAGGTGGTCGTGGCGCATGACTACAACCTGCTGGCCCCGGAGGCCTTCTCCCCGAACGGGGACGGGACGAACGACCTGTTCATCCCTGAAGCCCTGAGAGACCTGGACCTGCGCTTCAAACTCGCCATCTACGACCGGTCCAATGGGGAACTGGTGTATGAGACGACCGACGCGACCAAGCCCTGGACCGGCCGCAGAATGAACCGGGGGGAGTTGTGCAAGCCTGACACGTATGTCTGGGTGGTGGAATTCCCCGACGCGCTGCACTTGAGCGATACGCCCTTCCAAGGTGAAGTGACCTTGGTGCGCTGATCCGCCCTGATCACCTACAGGGACTCCCCCGCATGCCTTCGTGCCTGCGGGGGAGTGTTCTTTCCGGGGGACACATCGGACCCACGCTGCATTCCGTCGAGCCACATCGCCGACTGGTCCAAAAGACGGCGTGCAACCGTGTTCCTGTCCATCCCCCGGGTACTTTCGGAAACGTATGGCCAGGCTCACGCAGCAGGACCGACCGCGGCGATCCGGACCCCGGGCAGGAAAGGAGATCCTCCTTTGCCTGCTGGTGTGGGCCCTCCCCTTTCTGGCCAACGGACAGGCCTTTGAGATCTTCAATGGCACGGAGCTGACCTGCTCGGGAGCATTCCTGGACAGCGGCGGACAGGGTGGTTCCGGATACGGGAACAACGAGAACTACACCTATACGCTGTGCCCGGACAATCCCGGCGATGCGATCTCGGTGGACATGCTCACGTTCGACCTGTCCACGGCCGGTCCCGCACCCATCGACATGCTGACCGTTTACGATGGGAACAGTACGGCGGCCCCAGTGCTGGGGTCGTATACGGGGAATTCCCTCCAAGGACAGATCGTTTCTGCGACCTCCTCCAACGGAAGTGGTTGTCTGACCTTCGTTTTCAACAGCAACTCCAGTGGCACCGGGATCTTTGCCGGCACGATCAGCTGCTACGTGCCATGCACGAGGCCGGTGGCCGCCGTGGACATCGGCTTCCAGCCTCCCGCCTTGATCTGTCCGGGGGAGACCGTGAACTTCGACGGAAGCCCATCGACCTCCGCACCCGGAACCCAATTGGTGAGCTATGTGTGGGACTTCGCCGATGGCACCACCTTGACCACACCGACACCGCAGGCCTCGCACACGTTCACCGCGGTCGGCGAACACCTCGTACAGCTCCAGGTCATCGACGACAACGGCTGCTCCAGCGTGAACCTGACCGATGTGGCCGTCCGCGTGGGGACCGCTCCGACGTTCACCGGCACTCAAGGCGATCTGGTGGGCTGTCTGGGTGAGCCCTTGTGCCTGGACGGTGTGGTGGTACCGACCACCTGGAACGAGCTTCCGGAGGCCGACTTCGGCGACGGGGTGTATCTGCCGGACAACGTTGGGGATTGCTTCACGTCGGACCTGTTCTTCACCCAATTCGCCCCCGGGCAGACGCTGACGAACATCAATCAGCTTCTGACCATCTGCCTGGACATCGAACACAGCTTCATCGGAGACCTGGTGATCTCGGTGACCTCACCTTCGGGGGAGAACGTGATCCTCCATCAACAGGGAGGGGGAAGCACCTTCCTGGGCGATGCCAACGACCTGGACAACAACATCAATCCCGTACCAGGCACCTGCTGGACCTATTGCTTCAGCCCCACCGCCAGCAACGGCACCTGGGTGGACAACTCCCAATTGGGCGCCACGCCGAACGTGGTCAATGCCAGTCAGGGAGCGTCCCTGGCGCCAGGCACCTACGAGAGCGTACAATCCTTGAACGGCCTTGTAGGAGCGCAATTGAACGGCACCTGGACCATTGAGGTCTGCGATCTCTGGGCGGCCGATAATGGCTTCCTCTGCTCCTGGAACATCGACTTCGATCCAAGTCTGTTCCCGGACCTGACCGAGTTCACCCCGGTATATGGTGCCGGTTGCGACAGCTCCTACTGGTCGGGACCCGGGATCGTCCAGACCGGCCCGGATTGCAATTCGATCTGCACGAGCCCGGGAAGCACGGGTGATCATGACCTGACCTTCACGGTGACGGACAATTTCGGCTGCACCTACGACACCGTGATCACGGTGACCGTGATCCCCGATCCTACCGTGGACGCCGCCCCCGACCAGACCACCTGTGATGACCCGGTGCAATTGAACGCACAAGCGAGCGGTGGGCTTTCCACGAACTGCACCTACACCTTGGAGCAGTTCGATTCCTACGGCGACGGCTGGAACGGCGGCCAGTTGACCATCACCGTGGACGGTGTCCCGACCAGCTACACCTTGTCCAACGGCTCTTCCGGCACGGTCTCCATACCCGTGGCGCATGGTGTCCCCATCCAACTGAGCTGGCAACCCGGATCGTTCAACGGCGAAGTATCGTTCGACCTCCTGGACGCCGGTGGGAACGTGGTGTACTCGGCCGGCCCGGGTCCGGCTTCAGGCACGCTTTGGTCGGGCACGACGGACTGCGGCCCCCAGGCAGCCACGTTCATCTATTCGTGGGACCCGCCCACAGGTCTTTCCGACCCTTCCATTGCGGACCCGATCGCCACGGTGGGAGCGACCACCACCTACTGCGTGACGGTGACGCAGGCCGGCCACCCGGAATGCAGTGCCACGGATTGCGTCACCATCACAGTGGACGCCGGAGTCTCCGCAGGGACCGATGCGGCGGTCGACCTCTGTGCCATGGACCCGGCCGTCGACCTCTTCACCCTGCTCGGCGGTGCCGATACCGGAGGCACTTGGACCGATCCGCTCAACGGCCCATCCCCGGGTTTGGTGGACCCGGCTTCGGATCCATCAGGGGACTACCTGTACGTGGTGATGGGTACCGGCACCTGCACGGCGACCGATACGGCGGTGGTCACCGTGAACATCACAGCGCCTCCCTTCGCGGGCAATGACGCGGCCGTCGCGCTCTGCTCCTCCGATGCGCCAGTGGACCTCTCCACCTTGATCGGAGCCGCGGATCCCGGGGGAAGCTGGACCGGGCCCGGTGGTGTGGCCTTCTCCGGAACCCTCGATCCGGCTTCAGATCCTGCGGGTGACTACACCTACACCGTCGCTGGGACCGCACCTTGTCCTGATGATCTGGCCGTCGTTTCGGTCGTCATCAACACCCCGCCTTTCGCAGGCAACGATGCGGCCATCACGCTCTGCTCATCCGATGCGCCTGCGGACCTCTCCACCTTGATCGGAGCCGCGGATCCCGGGGGAAGCTGGACCGGCCCTGGTGGCGTGGCCTTCTCCGGAACCCTCGATCCGGCTTCAGATCCTGCGGGTGACTACACCTACACCGTCGCTGGGACCGCACCTTGTCCCGATGATCTGGCCGTCGTTTCGGTCGTCATCAACACCCCGCCCTTCGCCGGTATCGACGCGGCCATCACGCTCTGCT
>ERZ795053.1552-NODE-1552-length-29092-cov-16.477494_pt1 | contig 29092 bp, 26 predicted proteins | sample MGYA00375137_ERZ795053 | MGnify/ENA primary metagenome ERZ795053 (study PRJEB30182, sample SAMN05720284) | activated sludge metagenome | isolation source: Anaerobic digester | place: Hong Kong | collected 2014-12-17 ...
CCGCACTGGCCGGAATATCCGGTTCCGTTATCGGAACCGGTTTGTTTAGAATGGCTTTGTTAGTGGCAATTCAATTTTATTCTGTATAACCAAATTCATTACGCTCTTTAATATCACCCAAACAACCCGACACGGAACATTCATAATCATTAATTCCTGAGGTGCAGTAATCATAAAAATTACTGCCATCAGAATGTTGACCACTTCCTTTATCTGGATTATATTTATGAAAATCTTCGAAGAAAAATAACATACTATATTTATGCTTATCTGTTAATCGTGTAAATTTTATAATATCAAATGTTCTCTTTTTATCCTGATAAACCATTGCATATTTTGTTTCTGTTAATTTTTTAATTTTTACATTATATATTTTTTCATTGTCCGTAAAATAAATCTTTCCTACTTCCATGTTATTCGAAATTTCGATACAATATCCATCAGAATCTTTTATATCTGAATTAAGAAATTTTTCCATATTCTTAATATCATCGCCGTCCATATACCAGATACCTCTAATATCCCCCGATACTCTATTCTCCGACAGCATGTCTTTAAATTTTTCCCTTCGATCCTTAATTAGCTGCTGAAAAATTTTTTCCCGCCCCTCTCTCTCAAGCCGCCTCTCCTCTTTACTCTTCATGACAGGTTCGATATTATTTGTTTGTGCATTTACAATTTCCTTGTTTTCACAGGCAATAAATACCACCGCTATCATTAAAGTATAAATTATCTGCTTCATTGATTTTTCCCCTGCTTGATTATTTCCTGGTTTATTTTATAAACTTTTGAAAAATCCACTTCCTCAGGTGCTTTCCTCCTATTGTGATCATAATCATACCAGACCCCGTCATTATCTTTCTTTATTATACTATAATGATCCGGACCTTTCTTGTCATTCTTATCCTTATATATTATCGCATAGCCTGTAGTGTTATTATTTAGTAAATTCTGAATTTTATCTTCTCCCATTCTTACATTTTTGGAACCCTCAAAACTATTGATACCGTATTTTTCTGCCCATTCATTACCGCCTGTACCCCAATACGCATTGGCTTTTCCTTCATTTACATTGCCTATATTTCCCTTTACTAACTCATCTCCATAAAATCCCTGAAAAGTTCGGTTTTCTTTACCAACAACGGTTCCATATTCCCAGTATACTTCAACATTACACAGATTTTTCACAGTGTCATTTATTAATACATTCCTGTCCTCTGTCTTAATATAAGTCAACACGCTATCTACCCGAGAACTTGAACTTTCATAGTATGCTGCTGCTGTACCTAAATTTTTTGCAGATGTATATAAAAGATAGCCTTTATAATCGTTCTTCTTCAAATCTGCTAACTGTTTTTCAGATAAATCAGCATCTCCAACTCTTCTGCCATCCGGATCAAACTGCCTCCAGGCTTTCTCCGCTCTTTCACTAAGTCCTTTACCCATTTCATCAAACTCTATAATAGTTGTTCTCATTTCTGAATCATCTTCCCTTATATCATCAAACACTTCCCCAACTGTTTCCTTCAGTTTTATTGAACTTTGCCCCATTTCATCAGAGTCCGTGATGAATGCCAGTTTATCTGAATTTCCTTCATCATAATTCCCATTTATTACTTTTCCCTGATCACTATTCGTTTCACCTTCATATGCACCGTATGCATCTTCAGCATCATCATGCTTACTATACTTTACAACTAATCGATCAAGCCTCTCATCATTATTTTCCCATGTTAAACCGTCTCCAGCGTCTAGACTTTTGTACAGGTTCCCTGTTTTCTCAACTACATGAGTCTGTTCCTCAATCTTTTTGCCCCTGTCTGCAATCTGATCAATACCCTTCATTGTATCATTAAAAGTATCTGCCGGATTAGTCAGAAGATCTATAGTCGATTTATCCGCACTTAACTGCACCCCAAGGCTCACAGAACCGTACTGTGCTTTTGATACATCCCTTTTTAGTCCATTATAATCATCAGGGGAACCTATTGATGAACCGTCCCTGATTGTTATTTCCCCTTCACCAATAGTTGCAAAATTCGTCTGCCTGCTGTCACTGAAGCCATAACTTGCGCTGCTCACCCCTTTTTCTGCATCAACATTCTTATTCCCTGTACTTCCTGAAATACCTCCGCCGAAGTTTGTTGAGCTGTTCCTGTCTTTTATGTGACTGTATTCAAGACTCCCTGTGGCAAGTGTAAGGTCCCCTGTATCTGATGCTATCACAGCTCCACGGAGTGCTGTCTTCTCTGCTACATCTATATTAACAGTTCCGCCGGTGAGGGATGTCTGTTCTGCCACCCACTTGCTGCTCCCTTTGGACATGTTCCCGTTAATTCCGCCATTTGTATTATCAGCTCCGTAACCGGCGCTCACACCTAATGTCCAGGAGTTATTTTTGCTTCTGTCCTGAACTGATTCAACTGTAAGGTTACCATCAACATCCATTGTGAGGTTGTTTTCTGCTGCAACAACTCCGCCCCGGACTAGCGTATCTTCACTGCTCTTTATGGTTATGTTTGATGCATTAAGGTGTGAATTGGTTTTCTTTTCGGGCGTGTCCCTGCCGCCTTATTCTTTAAATGGTCGCAGCATGCTACGACCCTACATGATGTTCCGGTATTTAATGTTGAATAAATCTTATGTTTACCTGCGGCATGGCCGGGCTGCTCCGGGCTCCGCTGTCGCTGCGGCCCTGCGGGCTAAACCCTACGCATCCCTCACGCGGTGTGGGCCGTATTAATTACTGCTTCATTGGGCTGGTGTTTTCAAAGAACTGTATGTTACATCATTTAAATCTTAAATGACATGATTAAATTTTTGCAAATATTTTTTTATAACTGTCTTTATCAGGTATCTCCGGTTTTTACATTCTATTTAATTTTATCCTCAAGTTCTTCAAGTTCCCGGTCTCCCTCTTCCTTGGCTGCCTGGCGGGAAATTATTCCTGATACCTTTTTTAATAAATCCTTATCCTTCACTGCTGAACAGTTTGTTATTATATATCTCTGCTCTTTTGTGAGGTTTTTAAACCACCTTGTTCCGGTTATTTCATTGATATCCGATATGGCTGTATAGCTTAACTTTTCATCTTTTACATCATATGGTGTGATAAACATCTCCCCTTATCCTGTGAGGAGCCAGGCGGGGTTTATGTTAAACTCTGCTTTTAATGCATACATAAACAGTTTTGATATCTGCTGTTTCTCATTATAAATCTGACTAAGTAAGCTTCTATTAATTCCAAAATGATCAGCAACTTCACTTTGTGTAAGATTTAATAAATTAATTATATGTTTTAATCTTTGTCCGGCTTTGAATATATTCTTAAAGATGCCATTAAAAAAGCCGGGGCTCTTGTGCAGGGGATGAAACCTATTCCTGTTAATAATGATGAAAGGATTGTTCTTCTGCCGGGGAAAGAGGTCGAAAAGCAACATGTTTGAAATTTTTCTCTCCTATGCCGCAGTTCAGGATTAAAAAAATCGCGGACAGCGAACTTGAAAAGATAAACAAAACAGATTCAGACCGGAATTCTCATTTATCTTTAACATTATATAAAATTTTCCTATAGAATGAAGCATTAATGCTTGAAATATTTTTTATTATAATTATAATATAATTATAATAAAAAATATCATTTGAATGGGATGCACAAAAATACCGGACAAACATAAAGAAACACGGGGTCTCTTTTGATGAAGCAAAAAGCGTATTCTATGATGAATTAGCTTTACTGTTTTTTGATGAAGAACATTCCGGAAATGAGGAACGATTTATTTTACTTGGTATGAGTGAAAAATTACGGATACTGATTGTGTGCCATTGCACTATCGGGAAAAATAAAACAATCAGAATTATCTCCGCGAGAAAAGCCACAAAAAATGAATCAAAATACTACGAAGGTGAATAATTATGAAAAAAGAATATGATTTTTCAAAAATGAAAAGTGTTAAAAATCCATATGCAAAATATTTAAAAAAACAGATCACCATAAAAATTAATGATGATACAATAAAATATTTTAAGGAGCTTGCAAAAGAAACCGGCATTACTTATCAGAATCTGATAAATCTCTATTTGACTGACTGCGCGGCATCGCATAAAAAATTAAAACTGGTATGGAAAAATAAATAAGAAGGGAGTGCCCTGAACACTCCTTCAGGCGTACATCAGTTTCCCGCGAGGTTCAGGAACAGCTCTCCCTTCGTTGATCGCAGTTTCAATCCATTCATCAATGACAATACGGACATTGGCCAGCGCCTCCTCATACGTCGCTCCGTCAGACATACACCCCGGGAGTTCCGGCACCTCTGCCACATACGAGTTGTCTTCATCACTCCAGTATATAATAACTTCGTATTTATATTTCTCCATTTTCCCCTCCGAGTTTGTAGCGGATTATCAGGTTTCTCACCTGTTTCACCTGGTAAGGTTTGGCAAGCTTCCCCTGAGGCTGGATGTTGATTATCTCAATAACATCCTCCCTTGTGAATATATGATGATCTCCTTTGACCCTTTCAAAAAAACCAAGTTTCTGAAGAAGGCCGCGTAACTCCTCAAAATCTATGTTTTTGTCATGTCTTCCTGTCAGAATCTTTAACAAAAGCTTTTCAAATCTGCTCATCAGTTCCCCTGTCTTTAATCAAAAATAGCGATTTAATCATTTTTTGCAAGAGTTTTATTAATAATACTTTTCCAGCATCCTTTAAATAAGTATTCTCTAAAAGGTTTAACTCCTTCCGAGGTTCTGGCAAGGATGCATTCTGACAATATTGAACACCTGAAATCTGTTAATCTGATAGCAGATAAAGCATATAATTCTATCAAACAGGAGATTAAATGTACCGAATGTATTAAATAATGGGGTTGATGTTTTGAATGAACGGAGTTTATATAGTCTCAGATAGTTTTTCTACTGATTATCTCTGATTCAATGTTTACCCGCACTGACCGGAATATCCGGTTCCGTTATCGGAACCGGATTGTTTAGAATGGTCTTGTTAGTGTCAGGGCACCTCAATATCATCACTTTATCTTTAATAAATTAAACATCATTTTAACTCCTGAGTAAAGTAAAAATAAAAAAAGTATTAATATTAAAAATCGTCCTGTACTTTCAGATAATTTACTTGAATATAAAATGATAACAATAATAATAATAATTAAATCAACATACCATTTACGTTTTAAATTACCTATATTATTTACTTTTTTAATTTTATCAAAATCATTAATCTCTTTAAATTTTTTTAATTTGAGAGATTGAAGTATTAAAATAAAGACTACAACAAAAGCAAAAATTACACCAATAATTTGAAACAATTTAGTCCAAATAATATTTTCCATTATTATTCTTTATTAAACCCAGTATTGTCTGAATTTAATTTATATTTTTGTATGGATTCAATATACTTTTTAGTATTTGATTTAATTACAGCTTCTGTTCCATTTACAAGTTTATTTTCATATATAACATATGAAGAATACGGTAGAGATTTCCCTTCTGTTACAGTTGCTGAAAAATTAGCTGATGTCCAACCAACTCGTATTGCACCATGATTTTTCCCATAATCAAGTTCACCTGTTAATTTACCAGCTGCTGCACCAATACCGATTACAGTCTCACCATCACCATAACTCAACCCACCAACAAAGGTAACTTTAGCAGCAGGATTAAATCCGCTAACGGGGTATATATTTGTTGATATAGTAATACCTTTATCTAAATCTATTTTACCATAGAATCCACCACTTAAACCCACTCCACCTCCAAATGGTAAAAACTCTTTAGCAATTGTTGAATATAGATTTATTTCTGCATCAGGTAAATACTCTATTACTTTTCCTAATGTTGTTTTTTCTATGTTAGTATATACATCTGTAATAATCCTATCACCAGCCTTAATTTTATCGGGATCGGTTATCTGAGGATTATAATAAATAAGCTTATCTAATTCTGTCTTAACATCACTTTTAATACCTTTCTTTGCTAAAATTTCAACATTACCTTCAGCAATACTCCTAAGAGTATCTTTTTTATCGATCTGTTCCGTTCTGACTGCTACACTACCTTTCTTATCATATTCAGTAAATGTGGTCATATAATCAATTGATTTAGACCTCGGCACAACACCATTCCCCAGAGTAGTATCAAGTGAATTAGCTTTTTCACTTCCTCTAATCAGTGTGGACGAGCCTGCATTTGCATTATTCCAGTTATATATTCCCCCAACATTCGATGTTGTATTCGCAGTCTCTGAGAACCTGTTCCACAATGTCTCTGCCTGATTACCCCTTGAATAGGACAGATCTCTCTGTTGTGTATCATTTAAGTTCAATCCATTTGTTGTATTATCCTTTCTCTGTGCTTCTGTAAATATTGAGTTTATTATTTCTCCGCCTTGAGATATATCTGTTCCTTGTGTATTTAAATAAGTTTCATTGGTATTTTTATCGTATGCTGCAGCATATATACCCATAGCATTACTTGTTTCAGTACCCTGATACAAATTTACATGAGAGATATCTCCTTCCTCAACTCCATCGCTTTTCTGCACTATTCCGGAAACTTCGTTTACTGCGCCCTCTAATCTGGCTGTGTCTCCTTCCAATGCTCCATCTATTTTTTGGGCAAGAGCCTTATTATCTGCTATTGAAACAACTGTTAATACATCCTTTTTACTATTACCTACAGCTTCAAGAGTGCCTAAAACACCAAGATTACTGTCAATTCCCGTATCTACTGCTTTTACTGCACCTTCCCCCATGGAATAGAGTATCATGCTTTCTCTTTTAGTCTTATCATAAGTGCCTTCTATATCTGAAAGCATGTCTATCGTACTCTTGTCAGCGCTCAACTGCACCCCAAGGTCCATTGTACTATACTGTGCTTTTGATACGTCCCTGTTCAGTTTACTCAGGTCAGTATTGCCATCCCTTACTGTTATAGTACCTTCACCAATAGTTGCAAAATTCGTCTGCCTGCTGTCACTGAAACCAAAGCTTGCACTGTCTAATCCTTTACCGGATTCTGTCTTCTCTTTACCAGTCTTTCCGTTACCTGTATGAGCAGATGCCCCGCCACCGAAGTTAGTTGAATTGTTCCTGTCTTTTATGTTGCTGTATTCAAGACTCCCTGTTGCAAATGTCAGATCACCTGTATCTGATGCTATTACAGCTCCACGAAGTGTTGTCTTCTCTGCTACATCTATATCTACACTTCCGCCAGCTGTTAATGACGTCTGTTCAGATACCCACTTGCTGCTCCCTTTGGACATGTTCCCGTTAATTCCGCCATTTGTATTATCAGCTCCGTAACCGGCGCTCACACCTAATGTCCAGGAGTTATTTTTGCTCTTCTCATATTCTCCGCTGCTTTTCTGAATAAATAGAAAACATCCGTTCAGGATATTGTCCAGTAATTAATCTGTTCTGATAATTCCTCTAACCGAAAACACCTGCCAGGAAACGGAGCTCCGCTGATACTGCATGTTTAAAATACTCCCCTTTGAATATTTCAAAATGCCCGCATGTAAGCTTCAAAAGCTGATATTGATTTTTATCTTCAATGCATAATTCATATCTCCCGTCACCAAGCTTAATATACGTAATGTTTTCATTATTGCTGAAGTATTTTTCAACCTTCCTGTTGTCTGTAATTGAGTCCTTTTCTCCATAAACAACCAGTCCCCGGCATTTTATGCCTGCAATCGATTTAAAAGGCCTGAAAAAACATGCTGCCAGCATCGATCTTGCAGGCATCTCATTTTTCCAATCTGAACCGGACGGTACAAGCGAAAGATAACCGTCATAAGTTTCAGGAGTATTCATTATCGCAAATTCATCTGTTTTACCGGCAACAGGTATGTTAACCGGCTCTTTACCGATAATTGAAAAAAGGAGATCTTTATATCCTGCGAAACTGATCTTTAATGTCTTTTTAAAACCGTTTATTTTAAATATAAAAAGAGAGTCCATGTACGGCATATGAGTAATGAACGCTTTTACATATTTATTGGAAGCAGCAGTTGCAAGAACATATCCCCCGGAAAATGAATAACCCCAGAGACATATTCTGTCTGCATCAACTTCATCAAGTGTTCTGACGAATTCAACAGCGCCGCCCCAGTCTTTAAGCTGTCTCCCGGGAAACAGCAGGTGCCTTGGCTCACCTTCGCTTTGTCCAAAATACCTGTAATCAAAAAGGAAAACCGCATAACCATTATCTGCAAACTGCTCAGCGAATACCGGTAATCCGAAGCCCATTTCAAGCCCTATGCCATTACCCATAATTATTACAGGGGGTTTCTTCGAACCTGAAGGGAGATATAATCTTCCCGCACAGTTAAGACCATCAACCCGGAAGATCATATCTCTTATATTGAATCCCGGTTTTTTTTCACCAGCCGCGCTTCTCTTTGCAGTTTTACTTTTTTTCACTATGACTTTTGTAACCGGTGTTTTCTTAACTGATGCTTTGCCTGCAGATGTCTTTTTTATTTCTTTTTTCTGGTGACTTTTTGTTTTCTGATGCATGCTCTTACCTCCGGATTGCATTCAGCAGTCTTATAATCTTTTGATATTACAAAACAATAATATCTCCAATATGGAGCAAAACAAATTTATTTTTGCTCACCCATACCTGCTGCCAGTCTTAAAAATATCCGCATAAAAGGATTTGACGTTCAGCTAATTACATGATTGCTTATATAAGAAAATCCCCCGGGCATGAAATAATGACTAATAAATTATACCCATTAATAAATTTGTCCTTCAGTACAGGCTGATTATGAAAAACTTTATTAGACTACTAAAGCCTGACAATTCATCAACAGAAGATGATATTAAAAAAAGATACAGGGAGCTGGTGAAACAGAATCATCCCGACATTTTCCCTGAAGAAAAACGCAGGGAACAGAACCTCATACTTATGGAGATCAATGAGGCTTATCTCTGTGTACTGGGAAACAGAAGTGAACCGGCCGAAGCCGCTCCCCTTCACACTGGTGCCGCTGAATTATACCCCGCGAAGCATAATGACCCTGCGTACGCATATTACAAATCCGCCACAGACCACCTGAACAGGGGAAACTATATATTCAACTGGAGCCGGTATACGCCAAAAAATCACAAATACCATTTTGACGTAAGGAAAGGGAGTCTCATTAAAACAGCTTCGGAAGCCCTTGAACATTACACAATTGCCTACTCATCTTTTATGAAAGTCTGCAACAGCTACCCTGATTCAATCTGGGTTGCTGATTCTATAGAAAAACTGAATCTCATTGAAAAGCTGAATGACCGTTACAATGAAATTATTGAAAGACTCACAGGGAATTATAAAGCATAACCTGTATTTTTTAAAGGGAGCATCTATAATGAATAACACAATATACCCACTCCTCACCGGATTCTTCACTGTTGCATTTAAAGGCGACCTGAAGTTCCCGAAGGTTGAAAATATACCGTCATTTATATTCCTGATAATTACAGAGTCCGGTGAACCTGTACTTGTTGATACCGGTTTTGACCTGAACCATATACCGGCTCCCGACTCATGCGGTAAGCGGGAGCCGCACCAGGAGATCCCCGCACTGCTGGAACAGTTTGCTCTTACACCCTATGATATAAAAAAAGTGGTGCAGACACACCTGCACTGGGATCACGCTGCAGGTTTGAAATATTTCCCTCATGCTGATATATACATACAGGCAAGCGAATTTGAAGGGCTCTTTCATTTAATGAAATATGAAGAGACATCATTCTGCCCTGATCACTGGTTTCACCTGCGTGACAGGTTTATCCTTGTTGACGGCGACATGGAAATAATGCCCGGCATAACACTGATCAGAACAGGGGGGCATACAGCAGGCCATCAGGCTCTTAAGATTCAGTGCAGGGATAAAACCGTTGTTCTTTTAGGCGACTCACCCTTTACATACGAATGGCTCTGGACACTGGTGCCTGAAAACTTATGGGAGATCTATAAAACCGGCAGAGGGAAAAACTTCTTCTGGCAGGAGGAGATGCTCCCTGAAATTAAATCATGGTATGAAAAAGCTGAAATAATTCATGGCAGGGAGCACGATGATTACTCTGTTGAAGATATAAAAAGGATGGGGGAGATCCATATATTCTCTCACGACCCGTCCCTTCTCAATATTAAATCAATATAAATTACTCTTCATCTTCTTCAATATAAAAAGTCAGTACCGGCCGTTTTGAATAACGTACTACCCTTTCGCAGCTGTTCTGATGCATTACATGATTCAGCCCCTTTCGAACATGGTGCCCCATAATTATAAGGTCAACGTTAAACTCCTCGGCTTTCTCAAGTATTGTAGTTCCGGGATCTCCGACTTCAACAACAGGTTCAATATTGTTATACTGTTCTTTCATTTTAGCTATATGCTTCTTAAGGAGATCCATTGCTTCAACAACAGCGTTGTCCCTGAAATTCTCCCAGAGCCTGTATGCGTCATAATAAAATGTAAGTTTAGGCATTTCGGTTATAACATGAAGTACATAAACATAGGCCTTGTATTTAGCCGCAACCTCAATTGCCTTATCAAGAACATCCTCCGGCCTCTCGCTGAACCCCACTGCAACAAGAAACTTCAGTTTCTTATCTGTCATAATTAACCTCCGCCCTGTTTAATAAAAACCTCTTCTCTTATAAATTAATCATAAATTACAGTAATTACAATTTTTTTATCAGGATTTGAGAGGTAAAGTATATCCTGAATTCATTCCGAAGCGTTTTAATGCAGATTCACTCAATCCTGATACTTTTTGCATCAATGCCGATGCAGCTTGAAATTTGCTCTTTTGATTAGTATATTTAATGCTGAAACCGATAATAGATGTATATTGTTATGTTAATTACATACCGGAAATTATGGATAACCAGAACGACCTGATACAAAAACTTGAATCTCTTGAAGAGGAGAACAGACTACTTAAAAAAATTCTGGGTGAATCGCTGAACCAGGGGAATACAGATGTGCATAATTCCGCTGCAATATCCGGTGCTTTTGCCAGAGCAATGATTGAGACATCCTGTCACAGGGAATTTCTGAATAATACCGGTGTAACTTCTGTAACCATTGATACAACTGAACGCCTCAGCAATGAAAAGTATATAAGCGCCCTTTCAAGGAAACTCAATTCCCTGGCTGATGAGAAAAGCGTTTTAAAAACAGTTCTTCAGGATCTTTTAATAAAGAGCAGCGCCCGGCATATCTATTATATTCAGCTTGATGAATCGAGCTGCATCATATCATCAATTGTCTCAACCGGAAAAACCGGAACTGATGAAGTCTTCTCTTTTCAGGAGTTCTCCTCATCCAGATCAGATTTAAGCATAAAACTTGATGATCTTTATGACATAGGGAGCCTTACTCTTAAAAGAAAACCGGGGGAGATATTCTTCTCATCCAATCCATGGATAAGCCCGGATATTAAAAGCGTTCTCCTTATTCCTGTTATTGTACAGAATGAAATCCTCGGGATAATTATTATTGATACCTCGGGAAATGAGACCGGCATTTCCCCTGTTGATATAATGCTTTACCAGACTGTATCAAGCATTGTCACAGGGTCACTTAAAAGGATTGCTTATGAAAACAGGATCAGGGACAGGAAAGAGAGATATGAGCTTATAATAGAGAACACCTCCCACCTCCTTTTCCAGACACTGCCTGACGGCACAATAACATTCGCTAACAGCAGGTTCGCTGAATTTTTCGGAACCGCACCTTCAGAACTTAACGGCCGCGCCATTAAAGAGATTGCGTCTCGAGACCGTGGTTCAGTTTCATCACTTATAAAAAACCTCAGGGGTATATCAGGAGCAATTGAAAATGAAATCTCAATCACCGATTATAATAATAATGAAAGGATCATCCGTCTCTCTGTAAATCCTGTAATAAGCGAATCCGGGAACCTCCTTCTGTTTAATTTTCTCGGCGAGGATATTACAGAGAAAAAGCATCTCCAGAACGAGCTTTTAAATACCAAGAAGCGCCTTGACCTGGCATTTCTCGCATCAAATGACGCATACTGGGACGCTAATCTGGTTACCGGTGAATTTTTCTACTCCCAGAATTTTTACAGAATGCTGGAATACGATTCTTCAGAGATGCCCTCACTATTCAGAGACTTCCTGAAACTTGTGCACCCCGAGGATATACTGCCTATTAAAGATATTCTGAAAAAGTGTTTCAGCGGAGAAATTGTCCGAACATCCCTCAGGTTCAGGGCTGTGACATCACATGGCGATTATAAATGGATATACTCACGGATGATGATAATCGAATCCGACACAAAGGGCTCCCCCGTAAGATTGATTGGAACAAATGTTGATCTCACTGCAACAGTTAAAATTGAAGAAAAACTTAAGGAGAGCGAAACAAGGCTTAAAATGATTCTGGATAACATGCCTGTTATGCTTGATGCCATAGATGAATCCGGCATCGTAATTCACTGGAACAGGGAGTGTGAACATGTCACAGGTTATTCCGCTGAAGAGATAATTAATAATCCTGATGCGCGCCGGCTTCTTTATACAGACGAAAAGGAACGGAAATTTTTCTTCAAGATGCCGCCGGAGCATGGCGGAAACTACAGGAACATGGAATCCACTCTTGTCAGTAAATCCGGACTGAAAAAAACAATCCTCTGGTCAAATCTGTCAGACCTGCATCCTGTTCCGGGATGGCACTCATGGGCTGTGGGTATTGACATCACTCCCCTCAAGGAAGCACGTGAGGCTTTAAGCGAAAGCACCTATAAACTGAGAGAGGCTCAGAAAATTGCACGCTTAGGATACTGGGAATATGACCACAAAAAAACTGTTTTCACATGGGATGACACACTGTCAAAAATGATCGGTTATAATGACAAACCGATGACAATCCCTGAAAACGAAATGCTTGAATTTATACACGAAGAGGACCGAAAACGGATTACCAGAAGCTTCTACCGCTGCATAAAGGATAAGGACATTCATAATGATATAATCAGGTATCTCACGAAATCCGGTGAAATAATCTTTATCAAACAGACAAGTAAAACAGATTACGACTCATCCGGAACTCCTTTGTTTACCAGAGGGATATGCTTTGACATAACCGAACTAAAAAATACCGAGCTTGAACTTGTTAAAGCAAAAGTAAGGGCAGAGGAGAGCGACAGGCTGAAATCAGCATTCCTTGCCAACATGTCACATGAGGCACGCACACCCCTTAACAGCATTATGGGTTTTTCAGAACTTCTCTGTGAAAGCGATATTTCGCAGGAGGAGAAGGTAAACTATGCAGGAATAATACGGGAATCCTCAAGGCAGCTCACAAGCCTCATCTCCGACATAATAGATATTTCAAAAATAGACGCAAGGCTCATGGTGATCACTAAAAAGCCTGTACGGCTCAACAGAATTATTGACCATATCTGCGAAGTTTTTAAAAATGAAGTAAAGGGGAAGCCTGTTGAGGTATCATGCAGTAAAGAGTTTGATGCTGATTCTGATGCGATATTGACTGATGAAACAAGGTTACAGCAGATCCTGAATAACCTGATATATAACGCGCTTAAGTTCACAGAATCGGGTTCGGTCTCCTTCGGGTACTCTCTCACCGAAGACAGAAAATTTATCCAGTTCCATGTGAAAGATACAGGCATCGGCATCCCTAAAAACAGGCAGAAAATGATCTTCGGCAGATTCAGGCAGGCGGATGCGTCAATCGGCAAAAAGTACGGCGGCACAGGCCTGGGATTAAGTATTTCCAGAGAGCTCTGCAGACTTTTAGGGGGGAAAATATGGGTCAGGTCAGAGATTAATAAAGGATCCACATTCTATTTTAAGATCCCTTATGAAACAGCAGGAACTGTTGAACTGCTGGATTATGAAACAGGCATAAAACAGAAAGAGTATGGAGATTTCCTGAAAAACCGGAAAATTCTGATTGTTGACGATAACCGTTCAGTACACACCCTGCTTGCCGCAATATTCAGAAAATACGGGGCTCTCCCCCTGTCCTCGGAAACCGCTGCTGAAGCCATTACTGTTATAAGCAGTGATGCTTCAATAGACATTGTTCTCCTTGATATACAGCTGCCGGATATTGACGGCACTGTTGCAGTAAAAAAAATAAAAGATATCCGCAGCAATCTCCCTGTAATCGCACAGACAGCAAATGCTCTTGAGGATGACAGGAGGAGATACCTTGAGCTGGGCTTTGACGGATACATTTCAAAGCCTTATAACAGGGAGGAGCTCATCCGCACTGTATGCTCACTTATAAATAATCCTCAAAATTAACTTCTTTATAACCGATATTTCAAATAGCGGTTTAATATATGAAATCCCGAAAGATAATAACTATTACATTAATTCTGATTATTTTCATCTCATCAACTATTTCTGCTGAGGATTACCAGTATCAGTACTTCAGCAAAAAAGATGAGTATGTCCCTTTTTCAGATTATATACCCAGGGTAAGGCTCCACTACTACACTGTACCGCACTATCTTGAAGACTACTACCTTCTCTTCGGGATGAAGCTGTATTATGATGAGAGTTCATTGAGAAAAAATATTGAGATGCTTAAAACATCTCTGAATGTAAAGTTCAGGCACCCTTCACAGGCACTTGTAGAAGTTGAAACCGAGCAGGAGTACCTGAAATACAGAAAGCTGATGTTCATGCATATAAATATCATGATAATGAGAAACTATCTGAAAATAGGATCAAAATATGATAAGATAAAAGTCAGGTTCCATGACGCCCCCTTTGCTAAGGAGATTATCGACAGCCTTGATATAGCTATAGGGTTATACAGGCAGGCACTCCCCTACTGGGAGGAGGCTAAAAAACATGCGGATGCGGCAAGTGAAATCAAAATCACAACACGCATGAGCAACATAGAATCTGAACGTTTCAGAATTATTAGAGGGGAGCTTGATTTTAATAAAATTATAAATAACCATATAGCATCATCTGAACGGAAAAAGAGGGAACTGCAAAAATATCTTGCTTCCTCCCCTCAATAGTCTTTATAATAAATGTAATCCATTAACAGGAGCCTGTTATGAAAATTCTTGATATCATACGCGCGCGCAGATCTGTGAGAAAATACAGCGGGGAACCTGTTCAGGATATTACGATAAATGAAATCCTTGAAGCTGCAAGGTGGGCCCCATCAGGGCTTAATAATCAGCCCTGGAGATTTGTGGTAATAAAAGATGATTCCTATAAAAAAAAGATATCGGAATTAACCCACTACTCAAGTATAGTCGCCGGTTCGAATTTTCTCATCGCTGTTTTTTATAACCAGCCTGCGGGATACAACAGAGATAAGGACCTTATGAGTATTGGTGCTTCGATTCAGAATATGCTCCTTTACGCTCACGAGGCAGGTATAGGCTCAGTATGGCTTGGTGAAATTCTGAAGAACAGGGAAAAGATTAATCCTCTTCTCGGAATTGACGGCTCAAACGAATTTGTTGCCATTGTTGCATTCGGTGTCCCCGGCGAAGAGTGTGTAAGCGAAAGAAAAAAAATGAGTGAACTGATACTTAAGGTTATTTGAGGTAAAACATGAAGCTATTATCCAGCCTGATAATACCGGCCCTGTTTTTATCACTTCTGCCGTTTGCTGATGCTGCTGATAAAAACAATCCTGCCATTGCACTATCCGCTGTTCTCAACGCTGTTTCTGAAACTTCATACTCCATTGATTACAAAGTGGACATATCAGGCATAGATGCCTCCGCTTTCATGGATCAGAAAATCAACTACCCCTATAATGCTTCAATCATCGAGGGGATGATTATTGATCGTAAAATCAATGAGAATGATTTTCTCTATTCCGAAAGAAACATAGATCTCAATGGTGATGGAGATACTGACGACAGTTACCCTGTAGGCTATAAAAGCGACTACATTACAATCAATGGGACAAGAGTAAATCCTCTCTTCAGAAAATCAGGGGGAAACTATTTACTTGTCCCTTTCGATAAAACCGGCCGTGAAAACTCAATCAGGATTAAACCTGAAGGCCATCTCTTTGCTATTCATACATACGAGCCGCTTATCGGTAAAATTAAAGCTATTCTTGCTGAATCACCCGACGGTACGATGTTCAAAGAATTTCCCAACAGCCTTTTTATTGTTGAATTAATTCATAATAACGGTGAAGATCTTGATAATCTTACAATAAATAATATCAGGGCGGAACAAAGTATAACAAATGAAAAACTATTCAGCCCGGGCGGGGAAAACCTTAAACGTTATTTTACCGGCATTAATTTTAACCTTAAAGATAACTCAGCCTCAGGTACAATAAAGATTGATAATATTCGCGGGAAATTTAAAGTAAGATTACTGTATCTCTTCTCAATAAGTAAAAGAACTGTTATGATAAATGAAAAAATACTTCTACCGGTTAAATAGCAGGTCTGCTTGAAAGATCCCCTCATCAGTCTGCTTTTTATCCTTTCATTATATAATACGATACTGCTCCTGATCTTTTTCAGGAACAGGAAAGGTCGATTTCTTTTTCTGAACTCTATCCCCTCCCTGCTTATCGGTCTTCCGATTATATCTTCAATCTTTAATATAGAGCTTCACATCACAGGCGGAGCATCAGCTATGGGGTACTTTCTATTCCCCTTAACATTTATTTTTCTTATAACCGACTATTATCCTCTGGAAAAAAGGAAACATATCTTTATATGGAGTATAGCAGCTTCCGCAGGGATTCTTGTTTCACTCATTTTCCCTGTAATAACAAAAGAAATACTCTTTCTTTACCAGATATCAGCTTTTTTATATCTTCTTTTTATTCTCAGGGAAAGGCTCCTTACAAAGATTAATATAACCATGCTTCTTGTTGTTTCTCCGGCAGTTATCTTGCTGTTCTATTATTACAACAAGAGTGATCACTCCCTTGCAGCAGCGCTTATTATTATATATCTCATGACAAATATTTCTCTTCTTTATGAGTATTCAAAGAGAGCTGAGATAATAAATCAGAGGATAGCAAGCATCTCTGCCTTGAATAAACGTCTTGACCAGGTTATAACACGGCAGAAACAGAACAATGACCAGCTCAAAAAGATAATCGCCCAGAAAGATGTTGAGCTGCTGCAGATTGCGCGCCACGCGAGCCTTGCAGAAATAACAACCGGAATTGCTCACGAACTGGCCCAACCCCTCACAGGGATTAAATGCATATCACAGAGTATTATTGATGATATAAATCTTGAGGAACTTGACCTGATGCAGGCGGTTTCTGATCTCTCAAAGATCTCTTCGCTGGTGGACAGGTCTTCTTCAATTATTGATCACATCAGGACTTTCTCACGGAAAAGGGGCTTTTCATTTCAGCCGGCGGACCTCAATGCGTGTATCCTTAATGCTGTTGAACTTGTTAATAACCAGATGCGGAACAGCCGCATTGATATTGAATTCATCCTTGATGAGTCGATACCCGGTATATACGGGGATAATCTCTCACTTGAACAGCTCTTTATAAACCTTATACTAAATTCCCGTGATGCCATTAATGCACGAAAAGACAGCTGCGAAGAACATACGGGAAAAATTAAAATAATGACCGGTGCAAATGAGGATAACGCCTGGCTCATAATTGAAGATAACGGCTGCGGGATACCTGAAGATATTGTCCCAAAAATATGGACACCTTTTTTTACCACAAAAAGAAAAGGTAAGGGAACCGGTATCGGACTCTCATTAAGCCACAGGATAATCAGGGAACACAATGCCGAGGTTTCTGTAGATTCTTCAGGTAACGGAACTGTATTTACAATAATATTCCCCCTGGAGCAGACAAACCACCCTTCTGAAAATGATCTATAATAAATATGCGGAATTTCACATTCCGGATCTTTCAATCCGTTCATTCTCCTCATCTGTGAGATACACATTTTCAATGATATCAGATGCCCAGCTTTCTGTTAACGATACTTTTTTCAGTATCATAACTGAGAGTATTTTTACAGCTCCTGTTTCACTCCAGACCCTGTCAGTGAGACAGCGCCAGCGGGTATTACTGAACTTTTTCGGGTTTTCAAGCTGTTCCCTGCATTCAGCGCATATAAAAACACAATCTGAGGATTCAGGTTCCTCCTTCACAGGGGGGACTTCGAAAACTGACAGACTAACCCCTGATGCCCCGCACAATTCGCAGCTTGAGCCTGATCTTCTTGTAAGCTCTCTCCCGAAAGAAGCTATAAGATCAGCCCTGTTTTTATAATTATCATAGCCCCTTGCCACTATCTCTTCTCCTTTAATTTCAGTTTTATTACCTTTGATAAATATAAGTTTTTAAAACGCAACTTTTATCAATCATTATAAATCAAATATTGACAAATTCAAATATGAATATATTTTATTAATCACAGCTTAAAGTTTTAAAAAAGATCCTGATATATTTAAAGTTTTAACACAAGGAGCGGAAAATGGGAATATTAAAAAAAGTTTTAAAATGGATCGGAATTATAATTGGCGGAATTTTTGTTCTGATTATCGGCGCGGGTATCGCCCTGATGATTATTGTTGATAAGCCCTTTGTAGAAACGCAAATGGAAAAACAGCTTAACAGGCAGGTGCGAATCGGGGACTTCAGCGGCGGCCTCTTCTCTGCAGTATCCGGGTTTACTGTAAGCGATGTAAAAATATCCAATTTCAAGTCTCCAAAAGACCTGGAAACTCTCAAGGGGAAACCTGTTTCCGATAAAGATATCTTTGCATCCATGCAGTCATTCAAATTCAAGGTTTCAATTCCTCCGCTGCTGAAAAAGCAGTTTGTGCTTAATGAACTTATGCTTTACACCCCCCAGATAAATGTCGTGCGTTACAAGAGCGGGGCTTTCAACTTTTCTGATCTCCTTGCCCCCAAAAAAATGACACCTGAAGAGAAAGCTGAACTTGAAAAAAAGATGAAAGAAGAGGCTGAAGCCGCAAAAGAAAAAGAGAAAGAAAAAACTGATGAGAAATCCAAACCGCTTACTGCTGATGATATCCCTGTGGCAGTAAACATCGGATCTGTAGGTATGGAAAACGGAAACATCAATTTTACAGATATGACATCCGGGCAGAAAATCAATTTATATAAAGTAACAGCCAAGGTTTTTGATATAAGGATAGATCCTGCAAAACTGGAAAAAGAGGATAATGTATCACTGAAAGTTTTTGCGGGTATAAAAACAGTGGGGAGATCTGAATCCGGGGCTGTGAAGTCCTTTGACATAGGTTTTGATATCAGCGGGAATGTAATTCCCTTTGATAAAAAAACCAGGCTGCTGAACCCTGAAATAATAATTAAAGCCGGATCACCTTATGGAACAATGACCGGCCTTCAGATTTTCAATGAGATGATGAATGTTGAACAGCTTACAAAATACTGCGGTAAATTCGATTTCCTGAAGAAAGACCTGGAATGGAAAAACGGCTATGTCTCAGTCCATTACAAGAATAATGTAGCAACATTGAAAGACGGCAAATTCGCCAATGACGATTTCGCCTTAACATTCGCCGGTAAAATTAATGTTGCCTCCATGGCTCTTGACCTGAACACCGATATGACAATGGCAGCAAAACATACTGCAAAAGTAAAATCACAGACATCTAAATTAGCCGACAAAGCAATCACTGGAAAAATGAAGAATTACATCAAGGCTGATCAGATTGCTGACGCTGCCGTAAAACCCCTGGTTAATGAAAAAGGTGAAATCTACCTTAAATACGAAGTTAAAGGCACAGCTCAGAAGCCTGCCCCGAAACTTATACACCCGGCACTCGGTTCTTTAGCTGACATAGTAAAGGATGCAGGGAAAGACATTGCAGGGGCTGTAGTTGACAAAGCAGCTGATGCCGCAAAAGCAAAAGCTGAAGACAAGGTTAAAAAAGAGGCTGATAAAAAAGCTGATAAGGCAGCAAAAAAACTCAAAAAGCTTTTCTGAGAGGGAACAGGGGCTGCCTCCGGCAGCCCTCTTTAATTTATGAAAAAGCCTGAATATTTAGTAAGTGCCTGCCTTGCAGGTTTTCCCTGCCGCTATAACGGCACCCCTTTCCCGGTTGAAAATATTATACAGCTTGTTAAATCGGGAGATGCCATACCATTCTGCCCTGAACAGCTTGGCGGACTACCTACGCCACGAAGTCAATGCGAGATATGTGTAAGTGGAGATTCAAAAAAAGTATTAACGATAGAAGGTTTTGACTGCACAGAACAATTTCTAAAGGGAGCAGAAGCTTCTCTTGAACTGGCAGAAAAATCAGGGATAAAAAAAGCGGTTCTTAAATCCCGAAGCCCGTCATGCGGTTATGGTGAAATTTACGATGGAACTTTTTCCGGTGCAAAAACAGAAGGAAACGGCATCACTGCGGATCTTCTAATAAAGAACGGCATTACAATTTACACCGAACTTACATTTAATAACGATAAAAATTAAACTATTCCGATAGTTCCCCTTTCCTGTGTAAAAGCTTTTCTTTAAGAGCAAGGAGATCCTTTTCAAAAAGTTTTATCTCGTTTTTATGGATCTGGATCTCCTCATACTTCTTATTAATGTAATACAGGCTCTTGTCAATCTGTTCAATTTCGCTTACTTCGGCATCAGCCATACCTATCATCTCTGCAATCTCATCAAGTGTTGCGCCGAATCTTTTCCCCCGCAGAATAAGTTTCAACCTCCCCCTGTGCTTCTGGGAATATACTCTCTGGTTACCCTGGCTCCTTTCAGGAACAAGAAGCCCTTTCTCTTCGTAAAACCTTATAGTTGAAGGGCTTATATCAAACTCCCCGGCAAGTTCAGAGATTGTGTATTTTTCGATGCTCATTTTTTTTTCCTGATCTTTCATAGCTTACAAAAAATAGTGTCAACAGGCAATGTCAACGATTTTAATATCAGCGGAAGTTCAATCTGTACAAAATATCATTTACTTTTTTTCCCTGATTCACTTTCCACACGGATCATCATCTTTGCAAGTTCCTCTTTTTTAAAAGGTTTCTGAAGGTATCCGAATGCGCCCAGTGCAAGAATTTCTTTAACAGCATTAGCTGTTGTATACCCGGAAATCACAATAACAGGCAGATCAGGCTTAAGTGATTTTAAACTCATCAACAGTTCTTTACCGTTCATAACAGGCATTATTATATCAAGAAAAACCGCTTTAATATCAGCTGATCTCTTTTTAAATATTTCAAAACCTTCAAACCCGTTTGAAGCGGTAAGCACATCATACGACATACTTAACAGCATTTTTTCCATGGTCTCCCGTATCATAATCTCATCATCAATAACAAGAAGAAGTCCGCTCCCCTTATGCTCAATGAAGCTTTCACCCTTCATGTCTCCACTCACTTCCATAGAAACAGGAAGATCAATTATTATCTCTGTACCCTTACCCTCTTCACTTTCAAGAGTCAGAGCCCCCCGATGCTCCTTAACCGTGCCATACACAACTGACAATCCAAGCCCGGTACCCTTGCCCTGTTTCTTGGTTGTAAAGAAAGGCTCAAAAATTTTTTCCTTTATCTTCTGGGGAATTCCGCTTCCTGTATCTTTTAGTGAAACACGAAGATACTTTCCAGGTTCTATATCAAAAGTTGAGCTTCTGCAAAACTCTTCATCATGTTCAATATTTTGTGTTGTTACGCTTATAGTTCCTCCGTCAATCATAGCATCTCTTGAATTAATCCCTATATTAAGAATTACATTTTCAAAGAGCGTATTATCTCCGGTTACAATTGATAACGGAGCATCCAGGGCTGTTTGTATTTCAATCTTTTTATCAATACTTCTTCTCAGCATAGTCAGCGCATTTTTTATACAGAGATGCATATCAAAGGGTTCCGATTTTCTTTTCCCTTTCCTTGAAAACGCAAGAAGCTTATGGGTCAGATCAGATGCTTTCTCTGCCGCTTTTATAATTATATCCGTATACTGTTTCAGCTCTGCTTCTTTTTTTATATGATTACTGAGAAGCTCCGCGCTCCCTAAAATTGCCGCAAGCATATTATTAAAATCATGGGCAACTCCCCCTGCCAGCTGTCCTATTGATTCTAATTTCTGAGACTGCCGCAGTTCATCTTCCAGCCGCTGCCTTTCAGTAACATCTCTGAAAACAATGACAGAACCGATATATTTTTTCTCATGATTGAATATAGGGGAGCCGTTTTCAGAAATAATTTTTTCAGTGCCATTCTTTGAACTCAACAGGAGATAACCGTTATATGTTCCTGTATATTTTTCATGTGTAATCCTTTCAAGAATATCATCCACACACTTGCCTGTCTCATGATCATTCACACAGAAAATTTCGTTCAGGTTCCGCCCTGCAGCTTCATTAGCATACCATCCTGTCAGTTCTTCAGCAACAGGGTTGATCATAACAATTTTCTGGTCCTCCCCGACAACAATTACACCATCACCGATAGCGTTCAGAGTAATCCTCAGGTTCTCCTCACTCTTCTCAATTTCAATGTTCTTCTCTTTAAGTTCCCTGGCCCTCATTTTTGAATTCCATACATAACTCATAAACACAGGGACAAATGCAAAAAAGAAAAAAAGCGCCACAAGTGACGAAAGCATAGCCATTCTTTTCACTGATGTTTCTACATATTCCAGCGTAAACTCCGCGCAGGCAAGGTACTTCCTCCCCCCGGGAGAATAAACCGGAATAAAAACAGCCCTGAATATCCCCCACCTGTCAGTAAAATCAGTGAATACGGGCTCCTCCCCGGCAAAGGCGGACATCTCTTCAGCACTTACTCCATCAACATAGGGCATGAAGTAATACATCTGCAGACCTGAAACATCGGTCTGCTCTGTTCTGTTGCATGTTGTAAGATAAACTTTACCATCAATGAGGACATCGGTCCATATATATTTCATACCGGTAAATCCGGCAATCTCAGTAAGCTTCTTTTCAATTTGATTATATTCTTTAAGAGAGATCGAATCAACAGAAATCGCGCGATCATGATAATCGTCAGGGAGTATATAGGAGATGCTCCGGGCTGTCATGAGAAGATTCCTGTCTATCTCTTTTATGACATAAACCCTTGCCACATATTTCATCAGAAAAATAAATAACACTACAAGCAGGATATAGATAATAACGGCTGTAAAAAAAACCGCCTCTCTCCCCCTGGATTTATCATATGATATTTTCATTAATCACCTTTGATTAATATTAATACAATCTTGCGATTTGTCAAACCTGAATGTTTCAAATGAATAATCCAAACAAAAAGAGGTCTGTTTTTTATTCAAAGAACAGACCCCTTTAACATAAAGTGTATTCCTTTACACTGCTACTCTTTAATCAGATCCTTGAGTCCTGAAAAGGGTGATTGAGATTTACCGTTATCCCGCTGTGACGGCTGTTTTTTAATACCGGGAGTTTTTTCTTTTTTAATCACCTGCGGTTTATCAGCAGGTTTCTCTGCTTTTTTAGGCGTTTCATCAAATGGAGCACTTTTCATTGACAGGGCGATTCTTTTTCTTTCAGCATCAACATCAATTACTGTTACCTGAACCTTCTGGTTCACCTTGATAAAACTGTGAGGATTATCCACAAACTTATCCGCAAGATGGCTTATATGTACAAGCCCGTCCTGGTGAACTCCTATATCAACAAAGGCTCCGAATGCTGTAACATTGGTTACAACTCCTGAGAGAACCATACCCTTTTCCAGATCGGATATTTCTTTTACACCATCCTTAAAACTGAAAAGCTCAAACTCTTTACGCGGATCGCGCCCCGGCTTTTCAAGCTCGCTCATTATATCCTTTAATGTAGGTATACCGATTATATCTGTTACATAATTCTCCAGTTTAATCTTCTGCCTGAGAGAAGAGTCTCTCATAAGATCACCAACAGAACAGGAGAGGTCTTCCGCCATCTTCTTAACGATGCTGTAGCTTTCCGGATGAACAGCGCTTGAATCGAGCGGATTCTCCGCGTTTCTTATGCGGAGGAAACCCGCGGCCTGTTCAAAAGTTTTAGGCCCCATCCCCGTAACTTTTTTCAAATCCTCACGGTTCCTGAATGCGCCTTTTTCACTTCTGTATTTTACAATTGAATCAGCCATTCTCGGTGAGAGGCCCGATACATATTTCAGAAGTTCACCGCTTGCGGTGTTCACTTCAACTCCAACAGCATTAACACAGCTCATCACAGCGTCATCGAGAGACTTTTTAAGCTCTTTCTGATCAACATCATGCTGATACTGTCCTACCCCGATAGATTTCGGATCAATCTTAACAAGTTCTGCAAGGGGGTCCATAAGTCTCCTCCCTATAGACACCGCGCCGCGCACAGTAACATCATGTTCAGGGAACTCCTTTCTCGCAACTTCAGATGCAGAATAGACTGAAGCTCCACTCTCATTAACCATTGTTATGATTATATTTTCAAGACCGATAGATTTACAGAATGCCAGAGCCTCTCTGCCGCCGGTGCCGTTACCTATTGCTATTGCCTCAACTTTATATTTAACACACAGATCCCTGATCTTCTTCGCGGATTCCTCAACCTTCCTGTACGGTTCAAGAGGATAGATGGCATCATTGTACACAAGATTCCCCTGTTTCGAGAGACAGACCAGCTTACATCCGGTCCGCAGCCCCGGGTCAAGAGCAAGTACAGATTTTTCACCAAGAGGTGAAGCAAGAAGAAGTTCTTTAACATTTTCTGCAAAAACTCTTATGGCTTCATCATCAGCTTTTTTCTTTAAAGATGCCCGCAACTCTGTTTCCATTGAGGGACCCATGAGCCTTTTATAACTGTCCTTAACAGCTTCAGTAATCTCACCTGACGAGGGGCTCCCTTTTTTAACAAACTTTTTTTCAAGGAGAGATAGAGCCCCTTCCTCCTCAGGGAGGAAATGTACAAGCAGATGTCCCTCATCAGATCCGCGAAGCAGTGCAAGTATCCTGTGGGAAGGCGCGTCTTTAACAGGTTCACTCCATTCGAAATAATCCCTGTACTTGGCCCCCTCTTTTTCACTCCCTTTCACAATCCTGGATGACATTGAGGCCTTCTTTACAAAAAAGTTTCGCATCTCTTCGCGCGCCTCACTGTTTTCATTTACCCACTCTGCAATAATATCCCTGGCGCCCTGCAGAGCATCATCGCCTGATTCGACCCCCTTCTCCATGTCAACATACTTCATCGCTTCTGTTAATGGCTCTCCCTCACCCTGGGCGAAAAGTATTTCAGCCAGAGGCTCAAGCCCCTTCTCCTTCGCGATCATACCACGCGTTCTGCGCTTCGGCCTGTATGGAAGATAAATGTCTTCGAGTCTGGATAAAGTTTCAGCCTCCATTACCTGCTTTTCAAGTTCAGGTGTAAGCTTCTCCTGTTCTGCGAGAGATTTAATTATTGCCTCTCGCCTCTTATCAAGTTCCCCGAGAAGTTCAATCCGGTCCCTGATAGCGATAATCGCCACTTCATCAAGGTTTCCGGTCACCTCTTTTCTGTAGCGGGCAATAAAGGGTACAGTGGCATCCTCTGAGAGGAGCTTAATAACAGCAGAAACCTGTTCTGTTCTGATGTTAAGCTCCTTTGAAACTATGAGTATATTTTTTTCCAATTCCATTAATTCATCCTGATGTTAATTCAAAAAATAAATCTGTAAATTCTATCTGTATCCGTAATTGTTCACTACAAAATCAATATCCTTATCTCCACGGCCTGAAAGATTAACAAGAATAGATTTTCGCTGATTCTCCTTCGCATGTTTCATGGCATAGGCAACAGCATGGGCGCTCTCAAGCGCAGGGATAATCCCCTCTACTTTTGAAAGAGTATAAAACGCATCGAGGCACTCCTCGTCGGAAGCAGTTGTATACTCAACGCGTTTATTATCTTTCAACATACAATGCTCCGGACCTGATCCGGGATAATCAAGCCCGCTTGCAATAGAATAAACCGGATCCGGTTCACCCTTATCATTCTGAAGCAGGTAACTTTTAAAACCGTGGAGAACCCCGGGCTTACCGTACGAAAGGCTTGCAGCGTGATCGCCTATTTTCAGAGAACGGCCCGACGGCTCCACACCTATAATTCTCACATTTTCATCCTGGATAAATGCTGAAAAAAGACCCATGGCATTAGAACCTCCCCCGACGCATGCAGTAATTGCATCAGGGAGTTCCCCTGTCATTTCAATGAACTGCTCGCGTGCCTCAAGACCCACTACATGCTGAAAATCACGAACCATCATGGGGAAGGGATGCGGCCCCACAACTGAACCTATGCAGTACATTGAGGTTACAGGATCTTTAAGGTACGCTTCAAACGCGGAATCCACCGCTTCCTTTAATGTTTTTAAACCATGGGTAACAGGGATAAGTGTTGCGCCTAAAAGTTTCATACGCACAACATTAGGATGCTCCTTCGCTATATCCACCTCACCCATGTGAATTTCACACTCAAGGCCGAAGTATGCAGCTGCAGTCGCAAGAGCAACACCATGCTGCCCTGCACCTGTTTCTGCGATAACCTTTTTCTTCCCCATATATTTAGCAAGGAGAACCTCCCCCATACAGTGATTCAGTTTATGAGCACCGGTGTGGTTCAGATCCTCCCGCTTGAGATATATACGCCCGCCTAATTTGTTTGAAAGGTTCCTGCAGAAATATGTAGGTGTAGGGCGCCCCTGAAAATGCTTCCTTATGTTTCTTAATTCACTGATGAAATCATGAGATTTACTGATAGAATAATATGCATCAGTAATTTTATCCATCTCAGCCTGAAGATCAGGGGGTATAAAAGATCCTCCAAATTCGCCGAAATAACCTTCTGCATTGGGGTATTGTTTCAAATAATCAGCCATTATAAAAATCTCCTCAATTTATATAAAAATATTCATTAAATATACTTTTTCACATTAACAATAACTACTTTCTGATTAATTCATAACAACCATTTTTTCATAATATCTTATCATAAAAGAGGTTTTAAACTCTTATATAAAATTAAAAATTTCTGTAACTGAACAGTTACAGAATAATCAATAAATCAGTTTCACAATAATTATAAAGCAGCTATTGCATAATTTGGCGTATAGATTTAGCACATTCATAAAGGATTTCTTAAATCCATGGAATCTATCCGTTTTATGAAACCGTTTAAGAGATCAGGACAGCATCAGGCATATTAAACTTATTATATGACTGATAATGACTTAACAATTTATACGAATGGAAGGTCTCACATGAATCCGCTGAATTACATTTTTACATCAAACAACAGTCATGACAGAGGACTCCTCAGTATAATCTTTGGAACTCACAAACAGAACCGCGTATCTGATAAGCATCAGACAAAAAAGGAACTCCCGGCAGTTCCAATATCAGCCGCATATTTGTTTACAACATCTCCGGATTATGAAAGTTTTAAAAAAGCTCTTATAAGTTTAAATGGAAATTTTGCTTTCGAAATAAGCGACATGGTTGAACTTGGTGAGGCATACTTTGAAAAATACCCGGATAATTTTAATTCATCGACCGCGGAAGAGATACATATCGGGTACCGCATTGCACGGATATGCCTGATTGAAAAAATAATAAAAGATATCCCCCGGGAAAGAAAATATTATTACCGCAAAATGTATTACAAGTCTGTTGAAATAAATAATATTGTCACTCATATAATAAACAAATACGGGAAAGAAACTGTTTTTGATGATTATCTCCTTATAATCACAAACCTGGATATACTATATCTGCAGATATGCAATATCCCGACAAGCATGATAAAAGAGAGGTATACCGGCGGGATAAGTATTTTTTTCAATATCGCCTATCTTTTCAAAAGCGCTGTTAAAAAATATGCAGACCCATTAATGTAGAATACTGAATAGTATACTCCCATCCTGTTTTCTATTTTTATTAAAAAATAATTGAATCATTTTATCCTCTGTGAATTCTTCTATCAGGATTCAATAAAATTCACAGGCGGATTTCTGATGAGCAACCTTTTCTATACCCTGACACCTGACACTGTAATAAAAGCTGTTGAGAGTAACGGCTTCACCACTTCAGGACATTACATGGTGCTTAACAGCTATGAAAACCGCGTTTATGATCTCCGGCTCGAAGAAGGCTCTCATATAATAGTTAAATTTTACAGGCCCGGCAGGTGGACTGATGAACAGATTCTTGAAGAACATGGCTTTCTCAACGAATTAAAAGAGAGTGAAATACCTGTATGCGCGCCCCTCACTTTCCCCGGCGGAGGGACTCTGCGGGATGCCGGGGGAATTTACTTTGCTGTATGGCCCCGCACCGGAGGCAGAATCCCTGAGGAGCTCTCTGATGATGAGCTTCTCAACCTCGGACGGCTTATCGCGCGCATACACAATAACGGTTCCGCAAAACCTTCTGTACACAGAATAAAACTCTGCGCTGCAAGTTACGCGCTCAAACCTTTAGAGTTCCTCCTTGAAAACGATTTTCTCCCGCATCATATTAAGGGGAGATACTCAAACGCAGTGCGTGAAATTGCCGACATCTACAGTTCACTATCTGCTGATGTACCTCTTCACCGGATTCACGGTGACTGTCATCCGGGAAATCTGCTGAAAGGTGTTAACGGGTTCTTCTTTCTTGACTTTGATGATTTTCTCACAGGCCCCGCTGTTCAGGATATATGGATGCTTATACAGTCCAGGGATGAAGAGGGGATCCGGCAGAGGGATTTACTTATTTCAGGCTACAGGGAATTCCGTGATTTCGAGTATTCATGGCTGCAGTTAATTGAACCTCTCCGCGCCATGCGATATATCCACTACTCCACCTGGATTGCTAAACGCTGGATCGACCCGGCTTTCCCGCAGATATTTCCGCACTTCGGTACTGACCGCTACTGGGAGGAGGAAACAGCAGACCTGGAGGACCAGATAAATGTTATCTACTCCGGCGGAAATGATCTCCCAGGTAGAATAGAACAGGCGGACGTAAAAGAGGAGAAGGAACTTACCAACAAAGATTTTTTCTGGGACCTGGAGGGGTAGCATGAATTATAATTTAATGAAAATATAGATTAAAA
>ERZ795053.1553-NODE-1553-length-29081-cov-18.910873_pt1 | contig 29081 bp, 20 predicted proteins | sample MGYA00375137_ERZ795053 | MGnify/ENA primary metagenome ERZ795053 (study PRJEB30182, sample SAMN05720284) | activated sludge metagenome | isolation source: Anaerobic digester | place: Hong Kong | collected 2014-12-17 ...
CTTCACCATGGCTGTCATACTGTGGCTGTATCATGCTTTCGAACCAGATCAGCTTTCCTTCATGATCTTTAATGCGAAAAGCAGCCAATACAGGGTTGGGGCATTTTTTGAGGCGTTTGCCAAGCGTGGCAATGCCGGGCAGGTCCTTTTCGTAAATCAGATTATCGGCCTTTGAGCCGGTGATTTCTTCGGCCGTATAGCCCAGGATATTTTTCACTGAAGGCGAAACGTATTCCACCGTCCCGTCGTGAGGGTGTATGGAGATGATATCGTTCGAGTTTTCCGCGATCAGCCGGAACATCTCTTCGCTCCTGCGGAGTGCCTCGCGCGAGGATTCCACTTCGGTGACATCCCTGCCAACAAACTGGTATTCCGAAAGGATATCGCCTTCGGTATATATTGCCCTGATGGTCCACTGCATCATGGCAGGGCCCGAGCCTGGTTTTTCGAGATGGTGGTCGAAATTAACCACGGTACTTACCGGCTTTACCAGGTTAAGCAGCCTGCGGATTTTTGCATAATCCTTCGGAATGATGATTTCCCTGAGGGTAAGGGTGAGCAGGGTCGGGGCCGGTTTCCCGAAAAACCGGGCAAAGGCCTGGTTTACAAAAGTAAATGAGCCGTCGGGCCGGATCCTGCAGATGAGCTCGGTCTGGTCTTCGACAATGGCTTTGAAAAAGCGTTGACTGTCGAGCAGCCGGTCGTTGAAATACTTTTCTTCCGAGATATCCGCCATCACCCCGGTGATTCTTTCCCCGTTTTCATGCGATCCGGGCAGGAAATAACCTGATTTTCTTATCCAGTGGGGTTTCCCGTAGGCCATTATTCTGAAATCAAGTTCGAACCAGCCCATGCGGGCGGAGATTCTCGACCACTGGGTTTTTACCCGGCCAATATCCTCAGGGTGAACTTTTTCCATCCATTTTTCCAGGCTGACAGGCCCCTGTTCAATGTCGAAGATCTCATAACATTTACTGCTCCATTCAAGTTTGCCGGAGCGGGGCTCAAATTCCCAGGCTCCTGCTTTCAGGGCTTTCAGCGCCACCTCAAGCCTGTTTTCAAAGCGGAGCATTTCCTGCTGAATACTTACTTTTTCAGCAATCTCGTTAAGTAAACGGGTGTTTTTCTGTTCAAGCTCTTTGGTTCTTCTGGCTACCAGGGTTTCTAGCTGATTGTTGTGAATCTCCTGCTGAACCTGCAGGGCTTTGAGTCTGCTGATGTCAGTGATGATTCCCACGATGGCGCTGATGCTGCCGTCACTTAACTTCAGCGGTGATTTCGTGATCAGCGCAATCCTGACTTTTTCTTTATCACCAGGGAATGAAGATTCATAAGTTACTCCATTGCCGGAAAGAATAACTTGCCTGTCGGATGCAAAATGATCTTCGGCATTATTTTTCCCGATGAGCTCGCCGGTGGTTTTCCCCAACACACTGCCATATTCCTTACAGCTTAAAATTTCAAGAAACTGCCTGTTGCAGGCAATATACCTGTGTTCAGGATCCTTCACAAAAACAGGGGCAGGAATCACTTCCATAAAATCCCACGACAAATCAAGTCGTGCAATATCCAGTAATTCTTTTGCAGCAGGGATGATGTTTTGCGGAAGTTCAGATGGCAAAAGGTCTCCTTCCTTTTTGCTGTAATCTGTGTTATTGTGCGGAGGTTTTGCCATATCAGGAGCTTCGGGAAGGTATGATGAGCATAAAAGGATGATAAAATTATTAAATATTTTGGTTGCTTCTGTTTGGAATGTGTATAAATTTTATCATTTATTCTTTTGCTGCATTTCTTGAATGGGGATTTTTACATCCTGACTTCCTGAAATAGTAATTATGAAAAATCAAGCCGGACAGTTTATTGCTTAAGGCAGGGTTTCATCCGGTTTCAATGAAATAACCGGTACAGAAGTTATCACTGAAATTTGACACTTTGTCAAATTTAACTTGTCATGGTTCAAAAGAATAAATAACTTTGTTCGGGATGGAATATTACCTTTCATTATGAGCCTGTTCAGAAGAGAAAAATTAATGCCGTTTCTGGCCGTATCTCTGTTGGTAATGATGGTGGCTGTGGCCGTAATTGCCTTATTAATCAGGGAGAAGCAAAAAGATGAAATATCAACCGCCCTGGCGATTCTCAAAGATAGCCGGCAACCGGTAACACAGGTGGAAAATACGCTTGCCGCCTTGTTTATGGCCGAAAATGAATTCAAGGAATACACGCTTGGATATGATAAAGTTCATTTTGACAATTACCGCAATCAGGTTGCCCTGCTGATCAGTCACCTTGACACCCTGCAATCAATGATTGCCCCTTTTAATCCTGAAGCCGGTAAGACCGAAGCCAGAAAGATTATTGATGAACGTGACCGGGAAGCCGGATCATACATCAGGCTGAAACGCCTGGCTGATTCGCTGATGATCATCACGGCAGCCATGGAGTCTGTTCCCTTTACAAACCCTGACGAACCACTGACAATTAGAAAGTTCACTGCCCGGGCCGGAGGGCTGGATATTGATACCATAGATTTCAGCCAGACTAAGGGATGGAGGAAAAAGGGACTGTTTGGGAAAATAAAGACATTTCTTGTAGGGGAGGAGGAGCAACAGACCATCAACGCCAGGGTTGTGGTTAAGCAGGGGGAGACTCCGCCCCCGCAACCTGATGAGGCAGAAGATTCAGATACCACATTTTCGCTTCACCGTTTTGCCGATGACATCATCAGCAGGTCAAATTCATATTACCAGACTCAGATGCGCAGACAACTGCAGCGCCGCAATGAATTAAGGCAAAGTGAACTGAGGATGGTGAAACTGAACAATGCCCTGATGGCTGAAATCCGGGAAATACTGTTTGCCCTGAAGGAAACGGCGGTGGTAAATGAAAATGTTTTCCGTGATCAGTCCGCCAGAACAATTACCCGTTCGGCGGGAATCCTTCATAGCTCAATGATTGTATCGGTATTCGGGGCTTTTTTGCTCGCCCTTGCATTGGCATGGATGCTTCGCGAAAACCATCGTTACCAGCTACAGCTCATTGCCTCAAAGCAGAAAGCAATCGAAGAAGCCGAAGAGAAAAGAAGGTTTCTGGCCTATATGAGCCATGAATTCAGAACGCCATTATCTTCAGTGATAGGATTTACCGAGCAACTGGAACAATCCGGCCTGAACAGCGAACAAACGGAGTACCTTGCGGGGATACTTTCTTCATCGGAGATATTACTCACAACGGTAAACGACATTCTTGACCTCTCCAAACTTGAGGCAGGGAAGATGACCTTCCTCAACAATCCTTTCCGGCCTGACGAAACAATCCGTCAATGCGTCCGATCATTCGAAAGTATGATCCGGGAAAAGAAACTCAGGATTAAAGTATCTTCAATAAAGCATGGAAAGGTGCTGATGGGGGATGAAATCCGGTTGCGTCAGGTGCTCAATAACCTGATAAGTAACGCTGTTAAGTATACCGTTAAAGGGACAATCACGCTGGAAGCTTCACTGATTCCCGGCAACGAAAAAACGATACTTGAAATCAGCGTCAGGGATACCGGAATTGGCATGACATCCGGGCAACTTGCCACTGTTTTTGACGAATATGCCAGGTTCAATACGGAGAATTCTTCCCGGTGGGTGATCGGAACAGGGCTGGGTTTGCCGGTAACGAAAAAACTGGTTGAAGAAATGGGAGGACGGATAGAAGTAAAAAGTGAGATGGGGCAAGGCTCAGTCTTTATTGTCCGGATCCCATACGAACCCGGAGAGGCCGGATCATTACCGGCAAGGGTATTTGATTTTGGTACCGTTATACAAATGCCTGAAACACGAATACTGATAGCTGATGATGACTATTTCAATGTGCTGCTTTTAAAAACTATCTTTAAACGGACCGGTGCGAAAACGGATTTTACGGACAACGGTGAAGATGCTTTAGATAAAATTGTATCCGACAGATACGATATCGTACTGAGTGACATGTATATGCCCCGCATGGATGGACTTGAACTTGCAAGGAGGATAAGAACATTGCCTGATCCGGAAAAATCGGCAACTCCGCTGGTGATGATTACCGGTAATGTATCACCGGAAGCCACCGAGCAGATGAAGGATGCCGGGGTGAGTGATTATTTGTACAAGCCTTTCCAGCAAAAAGAACTCTTCGAGCTGATCGGCAAATACATCTCCTGAACGGATTAAGCTTCGTTTTCTTTTTATTGGTTCAGTGCCGTGACTACGGATTGCCGGTAAGATATTCCTATGGGCAGTTTTTCTTTTCCGGCCACCACTGAGTTGTTGGAGTATGCTTTGATATATTTCCGGTTTACTATGAAGGATTTATGAATCCTGAGAAATGATTTCTGCGGCAGTTGACTCAACAACTGATGGGTGGTGGAGGTGGCAAGGATCATGCGGTTTTCCAGAAAAACCTTGACATAGTTCCCGTAGCTCTGAAGATAGACAATGTTTTCTGTTTCAACAGTTTCAGTTGAGCCACCCAGGTTAAGTTCAAGGGATATCGTTGGGTAACGTGTGTCCGTATTTGCAGTGACTTCGCGGAGCCTGGCTTTTTCAAATGCCCTCATTACTGCCCGGTCGAAATGCTGGCGGGTAACCGGTTTTACAAGGTAATCGACAACATTATATTCAAAACTATCGGCTGCATAGGCAGCATAAGCGGTGGTGAAAATCACCATGGGCTGAAATTCCAGGGTGTCAAGCATCTCAAGCCCATTCAGCCCGGGAAGGTTGATGTCGAGAAACAACAGATCGATGGAATGATTTTTCATGACTTCAAGCGCTTCCATCGCATCAAATGCACAGGCCTTTAATTCAAGATTACTGGTTTCACTGATGTAAGAAGTGAGCACCCACTGCGCAGGTTGCTCATCGTCTACCACCAGACAGCTAAGTTTTTCATTTATGTTTTCCATGCCTCAAGGGTTATGCTGAGTGATTTTTACCGAGCCGGACTTCGAGGACCAGCTCATATTCGTTTGTTTTTTTCTCAGTATGAAGGGTGTATTTATCAGGGAAAAGAAGGGTCAGGCGTTTTTTCAGCATTTCAACACCGGTACCTGCCAGATTTTTATAGGCCGGATTTTCAGGCAGCGAATTGGTTATTTCTAATTTAACGACTTCGCGGCTGGAGGTCAACCGGATATTGATGACAGATTTACCGTTAAGTCCCAGACTTTTACGCAGCGCATGCTCTATCAGCGGGTGAAGCAGCAGTGGCGGTATCAGTACCATAGGATCACCTGAATCGGCCGTGAAGTTTATTTCGCATCTGCCACCCAACCGAAGCTTTTCAATATCCAGAAAGTTACGGATAAAAGCGATCTCTTCATCAACAGGAACAGTCTCGCGACCGGAAATCCCTACCTGATAACGGAGAAGTTCTGAAAGTTTAAATGTATAATCGAGCGCCATCTCCTTGTTAACCATGATGGTAGCAGCGATGTTATTCAGGCTGTTGAACAGAAAGTGCGGATTAAGCTGGTTTTTCATGAAATCAAGTTCAAGCTCCTTCATGCTTAGCTGATTGTCGAGTTTCGTGACGCTAAGCTGTCCTTCGCGGATCAGATAATTCAGAAAATAGCCTCCGCCGGAATAAAGCAATACGATCATCAGGCTGACCCATTTCGCATCCCAGGCCTTTGCAGGGCCGACAATCTCACTGCTGACCCTGAGCGTAAAAAACCAGGCGAGGGCCAGCAGCAGCATGGCAGCCGGAATAATAAGCCATAGCTTCCCGGATTTCCGGCCCGCCTTGAAGAAAAAATTCTGTAAGAGAATGGAAATTCCGGCCATCGCGGTAACCCACACCAGCAATACCCATACCTGACCGGATATTATTTCAGGATTGAACCAAAAGGCCAGCAACGGTACCATCAAAAACAGAAATACCGGCATAGCCAGGTATCCCGGATATGACCTGTAGTTTTTCATTACCCAAATTCTCAGGCTAATTTACAAAACTAAATGCCACAGTAGCAATATCGCGGAGTGATTTGATGAAGTGCATTCGTCTCCGTATGAATGCCCGGTGAATATCTTACCCTGCCGGAAAATGAAGAACCCTGCGGAATGACAGGTCCGCAGGGTTGTAAATGCTTTTCATGAAAAATCTCATCAGGGCATTACGGGCATCTCCATAAGTTGAATTCCGGAAGGAACTTCAAACTTTTCGGCAGGAATGACGGCGTTTTCTTCAAACCTGACGGCTTCCATGGTTGTAAAGGAATTCTGCATTTTAAGCATGATGCCTTTGTAGTACCAGATTTTGGTAGGCAGGGGGTCTTCGTTGTCATCGGTCTGATTTATCTCTACTACTATACAATCTCTTTCCAGGAATTTTTCATTTCCGATAATTTTCCCTCCGTCGGCTTCAATCATCTGCCTGAAAGTTACATCATCCTCGGGCATAACATCATCGGTTGGATCATCTTCCAGGTCGCCATCCTTGCTTTTAAAACCGGTTTTGTCCTTGAGGTTGATGATATAGCTGTATCCATCTTTCATGATCATCAGTGAGTTATCGGTCTGTTTTTCTCCCATGTAATCGCTTTCTGATTCCGAAAAGAAGGCGTAACGGTCGTTTTCGGTATCAACCCACTGAACGGTTTTGGTAACGCTTTTGATCTCAGGTGAGTTTAGGGTGCTCTTGTACTCAATCATATAGGTTTTCATACCAGTCATTTCGCCGGCAACTTCACTCATTTTGGAGTCGGGATTGATGTTTGAGCCACCTCCGCCGCAGGATGTAAAGAAAAGGGCAGCTGCTGCCATAAGTACAACTCCGGTTTTTCCGTTTGCTTTCATTGTGTTTGGTTTAAGGGTTAAACGTATAATTTCTCTAACTATTTGGGATCAAAGGTTATGGTAAGTGTGGCTCCTGCCTGGTTGCTGAGCTTCTTTTCGGCAAATTGCCCGGCTTGCAGTTTTTCAAGTATATCCGGATCTATACTTTTCCAGGGAAATGTATAGGCATCGGGAAACTCCGAATCGGTGCCCACGGCAATTTGTTCGCCATCGCCTTCATTTTCACCAATATAGAGATCAAACTGCAATACCAGATGTACAAAAGGATTCTCAGGAGTTTTTTCAACCGAACATTTATTCAGCGCTTCCTCCCCTTTTTCAATCCACAGTACTGCGCCCGGCCGGCCGGCTCTGAGACTAATAATTTCGGGAATTTCAAGTTCATCCATACACTCACTCAGGTAATATTCCATGCCATAGTCAGGAATATTAATGGCATAGGGAACAATTACTTCCGGAACATCATCATTTTCGAAATCTTCGGCATGATAAACCGGTATTTTCGATAAATCATCGGGAATAAGTACACTTACATTTTTCCACACCACTTTGGCATCGGCAAATCCGGGAGCTGAATAATGAGCTGTAATATTGTATGACCCGCAATTAAATTCAATCACTTCTTCCTGAACTAATTTCTCATCTATATTTCCGGCAAAACGGCTTATCTGAACCAAAGTAAACCTTTCCTCGGTTTTATCATTTTCAAAATCAGCACAATTGTAGGTTTCGTAGTCAAAACTTATGGAATTGGGCCCTCCGTGAAAGTACTCATTACCTTCAAAACGTACAAAACGGGTATTGGTTTTTTTAAACTTTCCTTTTTCGCATCTGAGTTCAAATCCCGATATGGGATTGCTTTTTGCCTCCCCGATTACATTATTCCTGATGCCGGAAACCGTTACCTTTCCTGTATTTTTACCGTTTGCTGCGCTTGTTCCTGCATAGCGGATTCTTGCAGAGTGGTAATCGGCATTTGCAGTAATATCAGCTTCAATCTGATCAATGTTGGGTATGCCCGGATCATCAAGCAACTTTAAGGCGAGTTCGGCCTGTTCCTGAGCACTTAAGCGGTTGGCAGAGGTAAATTTCGCGTCAACCTTATACATGCTGACAATCTCATTGGTCTGCGGATCGGTGAGCTCAAAGTGGAAAACAAAGTAATAAGATGCCTTTATACCAGGACTGTCTTCATTTTCAACCCCATCAGGTAGTTCATCAGGTATACAGTTAAATGATGCCGAAAGAATAAAATTTTCCATAGTATTGGCGGCATCCTGATCAACTTCAAGATTCTGATTGTTGCCAATCCTGTATGCCAGATCCTGAATCCGGGATAAATAACCAGCTTCCACCAGATCAATCATTTGATTGTGTCTGATCCATTTATCAGCCACCTCCGATTGCATTTTATCGGACGGGGCTTTTTCGGTGGACAAGTGTTCAATTATTCTGATCTTGCCACGGTTGGCCGATGCAATGCCGGGCAGTATCATAGACACTGCCATCAGGGCGATGAACCATCTTCTCATTCTGTTAATTCAGCCACAGTTAATACTTTACAAATTCCACCCTGCGATTTTGCGCTTTACCTTCAGGAGTATCGTTGCCGGCCATAGGTTTGCTTTCGCCGTGTCCTTTTGAAGCAAGGCGATCTCTGGCAATTCCGAGTTCAATAAGTTTATCCATGACCGCTTTGGCCCGCGCTTCCGAAAGCTTCAGGTTCGACACATCGTCACCGTCGCTGTCGGTATGGCCTTCTACCGAAAATTTAAGCGTTGGATTATCCTGCATCATTTTTAATACATAATTGATGGTTCCCATGGATTCGGCCTTGATGCTGGCTTTGTTTACATCGAACTTGATGCCGGTGGTAACGAATTTGCCATCGGTCAGTATTTTATCATACAAGGGAACTGCACCTTTGGCTATGCGGATGTTTTTGATGAAATATTCGCCTTCTGAGTGGTTATAGGCTCCGAAAGTAATTCCTGTCGGGTTATCGGTTATGTTGGGAATGTTTAGCAAGCGGGCATCGTCCATATAAACTTTAAGTGCTCGTTTGTTAAAAGAAATAGCAATATGGCGCCATTTGGCGAATTTATCAATATTGCCTCTGGCTGCATCCGGGTACATTTTTTCATTCTCACCATATTTTGCATTATTGATATAGAGTTGTAAAACACTCAGGTTATTTCTTTTTTGATTTTTTGAATCATAGAATACCATCTTATAAATTGTATTGAATTTATTAGCCGGAAAATAGGCGTCAAATTCAATTGTAAATTCATCAGGTAAATAATCGTTTTTGCTATTCTCAATTAATGGAATAATCCCGTTAGGAAAATTTCCGGTTTCGCGGAAAAATATAACTTTACTGTTGTCAAAAACAGCATTTTCAATAGTTCCGGTTTTTAAATCCCATTTGCTCGGGAACTCACCGTTTTGCTCCCCTTCCTGATTGTCTTCAAAAATAATTTCGGTGCCGGGTACAAAATCATACTTTGACCATTCCAGCACAGGTTTGGGCTTTTCGGGTTCCTGAGGCGCCGGAGTTTCGTCTTTTACAGGAGCGGTATTATCAGCCGCCTGCTTATTATCTGACTTTGAACCGGATTTGTTTCCTTTGTCCTTGCTGTCAGATTGAGCTTCCTCTTTCTTCTTATCCTTTCCGTCGCCTTTTACAGTTTCATCAATCCCTTCTTCGGTTTTGTCGAGCACTTTATCAACGCCTCTGTCGAGCCGGCGTTCCACGCGGTTTTCAACGTTCCTTTCAGCTTTTTTCATGCTGCGGTTTACCACCCTGTTCAGATCAACCTGGGCAAACAGCCCGGTGGTTACCACAAAAAATAGTAGCAAGAATGCGATCAGTAATTTTTTCATATAAATGCAGAATTAATTATGTAAGTGTGGTTAAAAATCTCATAATCAATAAATAATCTGTCAAGTGCCTTTAACTGTTCCGGGATCTGGAAGTTGAAGCAAAATCAAGTTAAGGTTTTTGATTCAGGGAGATTGACTCATTTATAAAGATCCTGAGGTTAATAAATCAATACAGATTAAGTAATCTGCTTTTATCCTGATTTCTTCAAAAAGTTAAATAAATCAATTGTCTGATATAATATCAGGATGTTGTATTAAGGAGGTTATACCGGATATCCGGAATGACAAACCATCCGCATGGGAAAGATCTTATTGGCAGGATAATACTTATATAAAAATTATCGCGCTGTTTCAGGATCTCTTCGCTTATGCAAAGATGCGGACCTTTATTGAAATCTCAAAATTCCGCGCATTATTTAAGCGGTGGAGCAGATTTTTGTCATTACTTGCCGGTTGTTGCTTCCGCCGCATCCGGCTGAGGTTAGTATAAGTGTTTATAAGGTCAATTATTTGCCGGAGGAGAAATCATAGAGATAGTGACCGATAATTTTGTAAGTGAACAGGCAATCCGCCAGCACCTGTCCTCCGCCGATGTTGTGAACGATCAGGTATCTTTTACCGTCGGCCGATTTTTTATCAACCACGATTCCGATATGGGTAAGGCCCTGCCCCAGGTCCCAGCAAACAAGGTCCCCGGGCAGGTAATCTTCTGCCTTGTTGGTGATTGGTCTGATTTCTCCGTGCCTGCTGAAAAATGTCATCAGGTTGGGTACCCTGCGGTGATCAATATTTTTGTCGGGTTTTGACAATCCCCAGTTTTTGGGATACTGATGGAAGAAGGCCATCATATCTTCATGCACTTCCTTTTGAAGGTCGATGCCAAGTTTCCGGTAAGCCCTGATAACCACATCGGTGCATACGCCCCTGCCTTCCGGCACATCACCTCCGGGGTAATCCAGCACATAATAAGAAGGGTCATACAATACTTCCTGCTTGGTAAGACTGATTGCCGCGGATGAAAGTCTTCCGGCAAAGGTCATCTGGGCCTTTACCGGTAAAACACAGATTATCAATACCGTAATTGTAGAGCAAATCAGTCTCATTACTCGCAGAATGCCTGGGTGGAACGCTGAAAAAAGTATAACGCTGCAAAGGGAAATATCTTGTGCCCGGATTCAGGCGGTGGTTGTTTAACGGAATGACCTTCAACGATGAAAATCTTGCCGAAATTAAAATCATTGTCAGAAAAACCGGCCCGCATTCGGTAAACATTTATAATTTTCACCGTCATTAAAACTTATTGGCATGAAGCAGCTGATTTTACCTATTCTTCTGATCTTAAGCGTAGTATCCTGCAAAGACCCAGGTTCGGGCAGCCATCTCATTCAGGACAAGGCCTACCGCGAGACGGTACATTCGCATTTTCTGGCCCGGAAATCCCTGGCTGCGGGGCGCGATTCGGTGCTTTTCAGCGTTTTTGAACAGGATCTGAGTGTGGAGGAGAAAGAGGGGCTGGAATTTCTGTATGCCTTTATGCCATTGAGCGACCTGGCCATGCACGACGGCGTCTATTACCTGAAGCAGGTGAGAACCGCCCTGGAAGCCCGTTCGTTTTTCAGTTGGGGGGCTTCCGTTCCTGAGGATGTTTTTCTGCATTTTGTTTTGCCCTACCGGGTCAATAACGAGTATACCGATACCGCGCGTCAGGTTTTTTTCAGGGAACTGAAGGACCGGATTGCCGGAATGCCGATGGCGGAAGCAGCCCTGGAGGTAAACCACTGGTGTCACGAAAAGGTGATTTACAAATCAACCGATGAACGGACATCGGGTCCGCTGACTACGGTGCGCACCGCTTTCGGGCGTTGCGGTGAGGAATCCACCTTTACGGTTTCGGCCATGCGCTCTGTAGGCATTCCTGCCCGCCAGGTGTATACCCCGCGCTGGGCCCATACCGACGATAATCATGCCTGGGTAGAGGTGTGGATTGACGGAAACTGGCATTTTCTGGGCGCCTGTGAACCGGAGCCGGCCCTCGATTTGGCCTGGTTTGCCGAACCCGTAAAGCGCGCCATGATGACCCACACCTTTGTGTTTGGTAAATACAACGGTAGCGAAGAAGTGGTGGAGACCCGGGAATGCTATGCCAGGCTTAACCTTTTAAGAAACTATACCCGCGTAAAAAGTCTCCCGGTAAAAGTGACCGGTCCTGAGGGTACACCTGTCCGGGATGCCAGGGTAGAGTTCGGGTTGTATAATTATGCGGAGTTTTACCCCATCGCCACGCAATACACGGCGGAAAACGGCATTTGCGCCGTCACTACAGGATACGGCGACCTGATGCTGCATATTTCCCATCAGGGAATATCCGCTTCCGCACTGGTGCGCGCCGATGAACAGGATACCGTGCATGTGAGGCTGGGGGATGCTTCCGTATTCTTCCCGGAAGGAATTTATACGCTCCATCCCCCGGCGAAACAGGCTATCCCGCCGTCAGATTCATTGCTTGCAGCGCAGAATAACATCCGTTTGCTTCAGGAAGATTCGATCCGGGCCATATACATCGCGACCTTTATTGATTCCCTGACCGGAGCGCAACTGGCCGCCGATCATAATCTGAATGCCGCTGAATTGTGGAAATATCTTTCGCTCAGCCGTGGCAACTGGCCTGAAATCAGCAGTTTTGTCCGGGGATTGAAGCCGGAAGACCGGGAAACCGGCATGGCGTTGCTGGGTAATATTTCGGAAAAGGACCTTCATGATATTCAGGCTTCCACGCTGACTGACCATCTTGAAGCACTCAAGACCTATCAGCCTGTTCAAGCGATTCCGGACGATGATTATCGCCGTTACATCCTCTCTCCGCGTATCGGCAAGGAGTTTGTAACCGGCTGGCGCAGTTACGTACAACAGGTCTTTCCGGCTGTTATGGCCGCGGAGTTTCGTGCAGACCCCGTGAAAATCAGGGAGTGGATTGCAGCCAACATTTTACCGGATACGATCAATAACTATTATGGTGTGCCGCTGAGCCCTGAGGGAATGCTGCAACTTGGCCGGGCGGATGAATACTCGCGCAACCTGCTGTTTGTGGCCATCAGCCGCAGTTTCGGCATTCCTGCCCGCCTTGAGCCTGCCACCCGGAGGCCGCAATACTATAAGGCCGGTGAATGGCTCGATGTGTTCTTTGCCGCACAGTCCGTTAAGGGCTCTGTCCCCCGCGGCAGTGTCACCTTCCGCAATCTTTCGGCCGATAAAGACTTTGTGCCCCGTTATTATGTGCATTACACCATTGCCCGTTACGACAGGGGCCGCTTTGTAACCCTGGATTATGAGTATGACGCTTCATTGCTGAAGTTTCCGGCCACCGTGACGGTGGATACCGGCTATTACCGGCTGATAACCGGCAACCGGCAGAGCGGGGGAGAAGTGGTTGCTGGTATTTCATACTTCAGGGTCACGGAAGGTGAGACGCAGGTGGTTGACATCAGACTGGCAGCCGCCACCGAAAAATCGGGGATTCTGGGCAAAGCCAACCTGAGCGCAACCTTCAGAACACTGGAGGACGGCGAAGTCATAAAACTGGGTTCCCTGACAGGTACAAAGGGCATGGTGGTAGCCCTGATCGATCCCTCAAAGGAGCCGACCAAACACCTGATGGAGGATATCAGGGCTGTGAAAACCGCCCTTGATCAGTGGGGAGGCAGGGTATTGTTTCTGGTAGCCTCTGATAAAATGACACGCGCATTTTCCCCTTCTGTTTATCGCGATCTGCCGGGCGCTGCGCTGTTCGGGCATGATGCCGGAGGGGAGGTGGCTGCCGCGGTCAGCACGGTTTGTTCCATTGATGGAATTCCCCAGTGGCCCGTGGTTGCCGTGATCAACACCAGGGGAGAGATCAGCTGGCACTCCGAAGGATACCGCATCGGCCTGGGCGATCAGTTGCTTAAGCAACTTAAAGAAGCGGATAAATAGGCGATTGGATTGATTTACTGTAATTCATTTATCAGGCCGGAAATGTAAGGGACAGTCTGTTCATCCGGTGGCGTTCAGGCATCGTATGCTGGCTGGAAATGGAGAATATACCGGTTATGTGAGGCGCCGCGTCCCGCGATATTTTTACATTGAAGTTCTCCACGAAATTGCATGTGTAGCGGATACGGTAATTTTTTTCGCAAATAATCTGTTCAAACAGCCGGTTTTGAAGAATGGATGCCTGAAAAACGTCTGAAAAACTGTGATAATTCCGAAATCCTTTTCATCTTTGACCTTCCTATGTCAGACTTTTTAGTACTCAGCGAAGCAGGCGTGTATGCGATTCCGGTCAGGGAGGAGGATCGGGCCATTGCCGGGGGAGGGATGCTGTTGTTCTCTCCTTTGTCGGGATATGTTGCTGCTGCTGAGCGCGGGGAAGTGATGATGCTGCAGAAAGTGATTAGCGGCGGGCTCCCTGCTGCGACCGTACCCGGAGCGGAACAGTTGCTCGAAGGCCTGTTCGCGTTCGGCAGGGAACGGGTGCTGCATCATTACAGAGAGCCCGGGCAGGGCGACACCCTCTCCATCCTTCCCAACCAGAAATGCAACTTTTCCTGTTCATATTGTTATTCGGCAAAGGGGCGCTCCGACAGCGAGTTAAGCCCGGAGGCGCTCAGGGCGATGCTGAAGTACTTTATTGATCCTGCCCGCATTGAACCCTGTGAGCTGAACATCCTGATTGCCGGCGGCGGCGAGCCCATGCTCTCCTGGCCCCTGATCAGCGCGGGGTTGGACTACGCCGCGGATCTGGCGGCTGAGCGTGGCTTTAAACTTTACATCAGGATCATTACCAACGGCAGCATCCTGAATGAAGAAATCATCCGCACGCTGCTCCGCCACCGGATAAGGGTGTGCGTTTCTTTCGAGATTCTCGAAGAGCTTCAGCAAAAGCAGAGGGGCGCGTTTCGGAAGGTTCATAAGCATATCCGGACGCTGATCAGCCGGGGGATTATCCCTGAAATTTTTGCCACCATCACCCCTGCAGGGGTGGAACGCATGGAGGAAATGCTGGAAGCGGTGCATCATTCATACCCGGAAGTTAAAAAAGTGAATTTCGATCCGGTGATGGATAAGCGTCTTTTTACGGGCACTGAAGATCTGTCGGCTTTTTACCGGAGCTTTGTCCGGAATTATTTCAGGGCCTGGGAGGCTTTCCGCGACAAGGGATTGGAAACGGGGAATACCATACTGGAAAAGTTCAGCCGGTTGCGCGACCGTTTTTGCCCGGGGTACCTCTGCCTCACGGCTGAAGGAACCCTGAGTTTGTGTCATAAGGTTTCGTCCCCATCCGATCCTGCCTATGACAGGTACTGCTACGGGAGTGTGACTTTATCGGGCAAACCGGATATGGATCAGGTGAAATTTGACCGGCTCCTTCAATACAATGCCGCGCATTTCAGTGAATGCAACGACTGTTTTGCACGCTGGCACTGCGGCGGCGGCTGCCTTGCCTGCCGCGATCATTTCAGTGGGGAGCAGCTTCTTGAAGTCTGTAATTTTCACCGCGACATGCTCTACAATCTGCTGATCCGGAAACCAAAAAATCAACGTATGTAAAGGCCCGGATGATGAAAACTGCCGCACAGGACATAAAGGATTTTTTTATCCCGCTTGGGCAGGGGGATGTTTATTTTGTTCGTACGCAACAGGATGTCTGGCTGGTATTATCACCCCTGGCCAATGCCATGTTGCTGGCAAAGGGCGATGCCGTGCAGCAACTTGGTTCTCTGCTCCGGAATGACAATAACCGATACGTCAGTCCTCAACTTGCCACAGCCGCCACAGCAGCTAAAGCCCTTAGCCGCATTACCCCTGCCGGAGACAGAATCGCCCGGATATCCGCTCCGAAGGATCTGCAAAAGCTTTCCATACTGCCAACTCAGGCGTGTAACCTTTCTTGTTCATACTGTTATGCTGCCGGCGGCCGTTCAGCGGAGCGGCTTGGCTGGGAGAAGCTCAGCGGAACACTTGATTATTTCATCGATGCCGGCCGGCTGAAAAGCCGCTACCTTACCATCTCGTTTATCGGGGGCGGAGAGCCGATGCTGGAGTGGGAACTGGTGAAAAAGGGAATTGAATATGCCGGGAAAAGGGCCGGTGAGCAGGGATTCAGGGTGGACATTACCCTGATTACCAACGGAACCGTGATGAATGATGAAATGGCCGGTTTCCTGAAAATGCACAGGGTATTGCCGAATATCTCATTTGACATCCTGGAGGATGTCCAGCAAAAACAGCGCGGACACTATGAAAAAGTGATGGCCACGCTCGACTGCCTGATCCGCAGCGGGCATGAGCCTTCGGTGAACGCAACCATCACCCCTGAAAACGTGGGAAGGATGGATCAGATGGCCGATAGGATGTTCAGGCGTTTTCCGGCTGTAAAATCGATGATCTTTGAACCGGTGGTGGATCCGCACACATTCGCTACAGCGCAGGAATTAGGCGGTTTTTATGCAAAATTCACCAGGGAAATTTTCCGTGTAAGGCAGATGGCCCGCGAAAAGGGCTGTATCATAGAGTGCCGTATTCTTAGCAATATCGGCGAAATCCTCGACCGCGGCTGTCCGCCCAAGTTAACCCTTACCCCCCGGGGCGACCTCACCATCTGCTATTGCGTGTCGTCCCCCCTCGAAAAATCTTTTGAAAAGCGGGTATATGGCTGGGCAGACGATCAGGGCAACCTGAGTTTTGATCAGGAGAAGTTCTCGGATATCTGCAGCGAAAATGTCTACAGTTTTAACAAATGTGAACATTGTTTTGCCAAATGGTACTGCGCCGGTGGTTGCATGTGCCCCAACGATCTGTATGATGAAGCCCGCCTGGAAGTCCTCTGCGACTTTACCCGCGAACTGGTGGCTCAGGAACTGACCGGCAGAGTGCAACGCAGGCATTTCCGCGATAAAGGTGAGGATATACTTCAAATCCTTTCATCAGGGGAAGATGAAATTTCTCCTGTTTATCCTGTTGGCTGATCCGGGAGCAACTTCCGGATAAACGGTTGAAAGCCTTACTTAGAATCAGAATAAATAAGTTGAAAAGCGATATTTAACTGGACAAAAGGTAAATTTTATCAGATATTTGCATCAGCGGCACCCTGGTGCGCACGAGTAGAAACATGCCGAACGACTACTGTAAAAAGAAGTAGGCATCATCAAAAGTTATCCTGCCATGATTACTGTTGTATTTAAGGTAAAAACCGTGAAGAAAGGTGTTTACGCTTGCTGTGATCATTGCGGTGGTTGCAAGTGCAACAACTAGTTCGCCTGCCAACCCCATTGAAGTGATGCTGCCCCGGCAGCATCACTTTTTTAATGCCATTCTGCCGGGATACTTTTCTGCCGGGATTAACTTTCAAAGGTTCATGCCCGTCTCCTCCTGTTTCGGTACCAATTTAGACCTATTCTTAATCAGGAAATATTGAAATTTGCATTACCCCGTTTTGCAGGAAGTTGAAATCCTGCCGCAAATAATACCGTGAAACTACAAACCAGGCTAATCTTCATCCCATGACTGAAACGCCTTTACTTAACAGATCCCATATTTTCAGCATTCCTGCCGGCGCCTATTTCGGCAGGCCCGATGACGCGGTCTGCATCGTTTATGCCCCTTTGGCCGACAGCGCCCTGATCGCCACACCGGATAACATCCGGAAGATGGAACAATTCCTGAAAGGGGATCCGGAGGTGACCGATGAAACCATTGTGCAGACCGTGGAAGCCCTGCTGGATCATGAACCGCTGGAAAAGCTCGTTCCGCGCCGCGAATCGCCCGATACTTTTTTCAGGCTTCCCGTTCTGCCCAATTCCGTATGCAACTTTGCCTGCAGCTACTGTTATTCTGCCAAAGGCAGGAATGGAAGGGTACTCGAAAAAGAACAATTGAAAACCGCACTGGAGAAGTTTATCGATCCTGAGCGCATCAGTCGTAAAGAGCTGGTGATTTCCTTCCTCGGCGGAGGAGAGCCCATGCTTTCGTGGGACCTGGTAAAATACGGGATTGAGTATGCCTCGGAGCTGGCTGAGAAGGGTGGTTTCACCATTGACTTTTCCCTGGTGACCAATGGTTCCCTGATCAATGATGAACAACTGGAACTGCTGAAAAAACACGATGTTATGGTCTCGGTATCTTTCGAGATTCTTGAGGAGATACAGAACCTGCAGCGTAAAAATTACGGGCTGGTTGCCGGAAACCTTCAGCGCCTGCTCGAAGCGGGCATCAATACCCGTATCAGGTCAACCATAACAACGGCCAATGTGAAACTGATGACACGAATGGTTGAAGAGGTGGCCCTCAGGTACAGGCCAGTCAATAACCTGATGATGGAGGCTGTGACCGATGACGGTTCCTTTACGGATACGGATCAGCTCAGGGCTTTTTACGATGACTATACCGATAATTTCTTTGCCGCCCTGGAGGCAGGGGAAAAACACGGCATACATGTGGAGTGTTCGGCTTCGCGCAACATCAACCTGCTGATTGAGCGCTTCTGCCCCGGCGAATTCAGCCTGACACCCTCGGGCGAGATCAGCATCTGCACACGGATTTCGGCGCCTCAGGACCCCGGATATGCCGACAGCATTTTTGGCCGGATTGAAAACGGGGAGATGAAAATTGACCGGGAGAAATATGCATGGTTGCTCAACGACGATGTTTTCAGAAAAGAAAAGTGCAGCAATTGCTTTGCCCGTTTCCACTGCGGCGGCGGGTGTCAGGCCCAGCAGTATATATATAGTGCGGAGGTGCAGGAGGTAATCTGCGATTATACCCGCAACTTTGTGCGCAGGGTGCTGCTCGACCGGCTTGAAAAACAGTACGCTGAATATTACGGGACTACCCTGAAAGCCGCGGTGGCCGCCAATCCCGCTATCTGAAACTTGTCACCGGAAATGGACCGGCGCAATGTATCAGATGAATGGATTCAGGTATGTGAGCATCATGATATTATTCCGTAAAGGAATGATAATAAGATAATTAACCAAAAAATGGTTTAAGTAAGACTTAAAAGCTATATTGGATCAGCATGGTCACTCCGGCATTAAACCAATCGGAAATTTTCTGCCTTTTCCCGGATGAAAATCCCGGATTATCCCTGCTGTATTCTCCCCTTGCCGGGAATGCTGTGCTGGCCGACAATCCTTTAATTACCCGGGCTGAACAGCTCTGCCTCAATCATCCCGGCTCACCTGTGACGGATGAAACGCTCCGGCCGCTGCTTGACTTTATTCCCGTTAAGGAACGAAATCCCATTGCTTCAAATCCCGCGCAGCTTTCTTCCCTCACCATTCTGCCAAACGAAATATGCAACCTCAACTGCAGCTATTGCTATGCGGCTGCCGGCCGGAGTAAGCAGCGGCTTGACCGGGAGGTACTCCTGGGCGCCATCCGGCATTTCATCAGCATTCACGGACAAAATAACCGGCAACTTTATATTTCTTTCGGAGGCGGAGGGGAACCTTTTCTCTCGTGGGAACTGATTAAAGAAAGCGTGGAGGTGGCGTCGGATCTTTCGGATAAACTTGGGATTGAAACCGGCTTTTCATTTGCAACCAACGGCACGCTGCTGAACCGTGAAATGCTCAGCCTGATCCGGAAGTATCAGATCAAGGCCAACGTTTCCTTCGATATCCTTCCGGATGTACAACAGGCCCAGCGCGGCAGGTACGAAGAAGTCAGCCGAAACCTTCACCGCATGACGGCGGCCGGAATCTCCCCGACCATCAATGCGGTAATTACTCCTCTTAACGTGCACCGTCAGGAAGAAATGGCCATCGCCCTTATCAGCAATTTTCCGGATATCCGCAGGGCTTCCTTCGACTTTGTGGTGGATGCCGGTCTTTTTGCTGATCCTGTCGCGCTGGGCGCTTTCCTCAACGACTATTACAGGTATTTTGTCAGGGCAAGGGTGGTTGCAAAGGCTGCCGGAGTGGAAATCAGCAGCATTGAGCTGGCCAAAGCCGCATCGCTCAGGGCAAGGGGTTGTTCAGGAAGCCTCGCGCTCACGGCCGAAGGGAAATACAGCATCTGTTTCGTGGTTTCATCCCCGGCATCCCCGCTTTACTCCGAATTTATCATCGGGCAGGCCGGCACTGAAGGGAAAGCACTGATTGACCAGGATCTTTTCCGGCATCATCTTGACGATAATGTGCTTGAGAATCAAAAATGCCATTCATGTTTTGCCAAATGGCATTGCGGCGGAGGTTGCCATTTCCGCAACTGCACATACAGCGATGCGCATCTGGAGGAGGTATGCCTAATTACCCGGAAAATGGTAAAACGGGGATTGCTTGAAAATGCGGAATCGCAAATCCATAACCTGTATGGAAAATCTCTGACTGAACTGAATCCGGAGGAGGTGTCCGGTATGTTGATAAAAATGAATGGATAAGGCAGGTATGAATCAGCAAGCTGCAACCGAGCCAAAGAAAGTTTTCGTGATCCCGCCCGGCCCTGTATTCCGGCCGGAGCACAGGGAACATAGCATTCTGTATGCACCCTTTGCTGCTTCCGCGATGCTGTTGAGTCCTGAAAAACGCGGCCTCTTTGAAGCCTGGCTCACCGGTTGCGGAGCGCAGGGCATGCCCGGTGAATATGAAAACATGCTGAAACCGGTACGGACGGTAAAACCTGTTTTTTCTCCCCTTGAATACAATACCCTATCGGTTATAGCCGGGTTTAATTGCAACTTTCATTGCAGTTACTGTTACTCCGCCGGAAGCAGGTCGGGGGCTGAAATTGCTTCTGAACAACTTGAAGCGGCCATCAGGCATCTGCTTGATGCCGGCCGTTCATCCTCGAGGGAGCGAAGCATCTTTATCACCGGCGGCGGAGAACCCCTGCTTGTACGAAGGGTCCTTTTTCCGGCCATTGCCGGAGCGCGCCGGCTGGCAGCGCAGAACGGCCTTTCACTTACCGTGATGATGATGACCAACGGGGCGCTGATCAACGACGATATCGCCCGTGATCTCCTGGCCCCGGGCATTCATCCCTGCATCTCATTCGAAATTCTCGAAGATGTGCAGCAAAAGCAACGCGGTCATTACCGGCAGGTGGTTGCGGGCATCGATTGCCTGTTGAATGCCGGATTGATTCCATCGGTAAGCGCTACCATTACCCCCGGAAATGCCGGACGGCAGGTGGAAATGCTGCAACAGGCGCGGCGCCGGTTCCCGGCAATCACCGAATTCAGTTTCGATCCGGTGGTTGACAACAGTCTTTTTCCCTCAGCAGTTGAACTGGAAGCATTTTATACCCGCTACCTGGACGGTTTTTTCGAGGCCCGGCATTTTGCCCGTGAAAACGGCCTGCATCTCTTCTGCTCCCTGATGGAGCGTTTCGACCGTCTTACCACCCGCTACTGCCGTGGTCAGCTCTGCCTTACCCCCGGCGGCAGCATCAGCATCTGCCACACCATTGCGGCACCTTCCGACACGGGGTATGAAGCCTGCGTGTATGGCAAAGCAGACAATGACAGGCTGACGTTTGACATGGAGAAATTCACCCGGCTGATGAACGATGACCTGCATGCACACCCTGAATGCAATGACTGTTTTGCCCGCTGGAACTGCGGGGGCGGATGCCTGATGGTACGCACCCGGCTGGATAAGGCCTCCCTGGATGCCCATTGTAACTTTACCCGCGAATTTACCCGCAGGTTCCTTTATGATAACCTGGTAATGACAGTTCCATCAGGGATTAATGATCTATTGAAGGAACCGGAAAACAACATTTATTAACCTATGTCAGCAACCAATTCCATATGGCCGGGTCTTTCAAGGGCAGGAGTATATCCGGTGCCGGCCGGCGACTGGTTTGGCTTGCCGGAACATGCTGTATTTATGGTTTATTCGCCGCTGGCGTACAATCTGATTTTTGCATCCCCCGATGGTCTTGACAGCCTGGAAACGGTTGCGCTTAAAAGCACTCATTCTCGGGAGCCTGCCGGTGAGGTTCTTAAGCAATTGATCCAGGCAACGGAGCCTCAGAAACCCGTTTACGATCCGGACAAGATTACCAAGCTTTCCGTGATTCCGAACTATGATTGTAATTTCAGTTGTAGCTACTGTTATGCCGCCGGAAGCCATTCAGATCAGAGCAGGTTACCGTTCAGCGTATTAAAGGACATGCTTGACTGGTTTATTGATCCGCAAAGGCTGGCTTCCCGCGATTTGTTCATATCATTTCTCGGAGGCGGCGAACCTGCCCTTGCCTGGGATGTGGTGCGGGCCGGTATAGAGTATGCCCGGAAACGCTCCAGGGCCAAAGGTTTCAGGCTGGGGATCGGTTTCACTACCAACGGATCGGTCCTCAATCAGCAAATGCTTGATGTATTGAAAGCCAATTTTGTTACGCCCGGGGTCTCTTTTGAGGTGCTTGAGGATGTGCAGAACCTGCAGCGCGGAAACTACCGGCTGGTGCGCGAAAATATCTTCCGCATGCTGGATTACGGATTGCATCCGCTGATAAAACCCAATATTACCAGTGCAAACGTGAGCCGCCTGGTAGAAATGGTTGAGCACCTTTCGGGGCACTTCCCGGGTGTGCGGCAGGTGAAACTGCAGCCCGTGGATGATCCTCAGCAACTGGATACCCCTGAAATACTCAGGAAGTTTTACAACGATTTTATTGATAATTATTTCAGGGCCAGGGAACTGGGGCTGAAGTCTGGGATAGATGTTTATTGTCTTAACGGCCTGTTTACCGATGCTATTTCGGGCCGTTTCTGCGAAGGGGAGTATTGCCTGGTCCCGGATGGCCGCATCACGGTCTGCCACAGGGTGTCGTGGCCCGGTGACCCTGATTTCGGCGGATTTTGTTATGGCTGCCTCAGCGCGAACGGCAAGCCCTCATTTGATGAAACGGCCTTCAGCAGTCTGATGAAATACGATGCTTTTAACCGTGAAGCCTGTCAAAATTGCTTTGCAAAATGGCATTGCGGGGGCGGGTGTTTGGCCCAGGCCTCCGTTTACAGGCCTGAATTGCTGGACGAAGTCTGCCGTTTTACCCGTGAAATAACGCGGCAATCGCTGCTCAGGAAAGTGAAAAGTGCCGCGGATGCCGAAAAGCTGCAATGCCTGGTTCAAGAGCCCGGTTTCTGGATGTCAGGGGTTTTCAGTACAGCGGCGCCTGCCTACGAAACCAATCAGTAATCATCATGGAAAACGGCATTTATCCTTACTTCCTTTCCGAACCGCAACCCGGGGCCGATGTGCCGTTCAACAGGACGGTTCAGTTCCGCTTTGAAGCGGATTGTTTCAACCGGCCGGAAAAACTCACCTATTTATACAACCTGAGCCGGTTCGGGGATTTTCTTTATATCACGGACTTTTTCCCCGCCATGTGGCGCGATGAGGCCGATTGTTTCAAAAGGCTCACCAGCCTGGAAGGGTATCAGGTAAATATCCGGAAAACGGTGAAGACCTGCTTCGCGGTATTCAGGATGGAAATCTTTGCAAAGGAACCACAGGCCTGCATGGTATTGAGCGGAAGTTACGCATACAACGAAGCAATTCCCGCAAAGGGCGGAATGTCGCGCAAGCTGCTGATATACCGGAGCCTGTTGTCGGACGTTGCGCGCGAACATGGCTTCAGGTATGTGGAAATACCTGAACTGAATGCAGTCATTATTGTCCACCGGCAAAGCGGGCCGGCCGATCAGGCGGTCATCAGCGCATACCGGAGTTTTAAAACACCTGAAAATAACGGAATATGAAAAATATATTAATAACCGGCGTTTCGCGCGGACTTGGACTCGTGATCACCCGGTCGCTTCTTGGGCAGGGCGGGTGGACCGTTTACGGAATAAGCCGGAATACCACGCCTGAGTTTGATAAACTTTCCGGGCAGTATCCCGGCAGGCTGCACTGGCTTTCGTACGACCTGCTCGACAGCGGCGGGTTAGAAACCCGTATTTTTAATGAGTTTATAGGGGCCACTACCCCTTTGCACGCGTTTATCAACAATGCGGCGGTTTCGTACAATGAACTGATCCCCAGGATGCAGGAGAAGCAGGTGGAGGAGCTGATCCGGCTGAACCTGACCACGCCCCTGCTGCTCACCAAATATGTGATCCGGAATTTCATCAGGCATCAGACCAGAGGAAGCATCATTCATATCTCGTCGTTTTGTTCCGGAACCGGGGTAAACGGTCTGGCCATGTATGCCGCCACCAAGGGAGGGCTGGAGTCGTTCAGCCTGAATACAGCGCGGGAGTGGGGGCGTAAGGGCATCCGCTCAAACGCCCTGGCGCTGGGATTCCTCGACCTGGGCATGAGCGCCGTAGTCCCCGGCAAAGCCAAGGAGGCGTTTATCAGCAGCTCGCCCCTGCAAAGCCCCGTGAGCGTTGAATCGGTGACCTCAATGATCAGCTACCTGCTTTCGGAGGATGCTTACACCGTGACTGGACAGACCTTCTTTCTTGATTCGGGGGGGATGTAAGTTGTAATTCACCCTATGCAGGTTGCGTGGCATCGATGGAGCGTTGCCGGGCGGATGAAACAGTTCAAAGCAGGTAGCTTATTTTCGAAAATAGCGTCCTTTTTGTTCTCTTTGGAATATTATCGTTTTTTCAACTCAAGCAGGTAGCGTTTGAGAACCGGAATCTTTTCCGGTTCTTCCTCAAGGGCATAACTTTGCGCAAGATCAGGAGCGGATGCAAGCAATTCTGCCATTTTTTCTTTCTTCAAAATTGCAATGGACCCGTATGGCAGGTATACTTCATAGTAATATCTTACCAGAGCGAGATCGGCCCCTGCAATACCTGCCACGAGTGGCCCACCCATCATTGAGGCAATGGCCATCTGGTCCTGAAAGTCTTTATCGAGTGGTATGCCGGCAAGCAAAAAGAGTCTTTTTCCAATTATCTCGGTATACCCATACCAGGAACCGCCCAGTTTGAGCGGCCGGCCATTAATAAATAATGAGTCGTTGTACACTACACCCCAAACTTGTTTTTTCAGCTTCTTGCTGAGGACTTTGTCTTCAGAAGAAATCTTAAAGTCGTTGCCTCCATTCATAATGATCTGACCCCGGGTACGCCGTTCTACACTTATTCCCTGAGAACTGTCGCAGATACCATTGAAAAAGTCGGTCGGAGAGTTGTAAATTTTTGCAAATGATTGAGAAAATCCCGATACCGGTTGAAATACCAGAACAATGATAAATAGTGCGAAAATTATTTTCTTCATATTACTTATTGTTTTACCGCCATAAGATTTTATAAGCGCGAATTTAATAGAAAAGGGCCCGCATCCATCCTTGTTATCCATTGTATTTAATTTCAAATCCTTCTTATTTTAATGACATTTCATGATCCTGCTAAAAATCAGTTCTTTCCGTATATTCCTCAGCCAATAATCCGGAATTATATTTTTCTTTCGTCAGTTTTAATATATAGTTCTACACTTCGGTATCGGGCGTTCCCCGCTCCAGGACTGAAATTACGTCACCACCGGTTTCTGAGGCTTGATTGTATTCCTTGATCATTCATAAGAATTTATTAATGAACAGCCCGGTGTAGATTCACTCCGATCGTTATATATCACAGAGGTGCAAATATTTAATTGAATTATGAAATGCTACATAGTCTTCTCAACATAGACAATGGCAGAAAATCTGATGTTTCCAAACCTCTTGCCGGAATTGTCAAGCCGTTGCTTTAGTTAGTGAATATATCTACTAAAGAATTCTCTATTGCTTGAATAATTCTGAAACCATTTTAGAAAGTACATATGGATCAAATGCCTTTTTTGCCTGCATTTGATACATTTCCAGCAGGTTGTTTTGTATTTCCGTCAACTTGTCATCACTGATTTCTTTCTTGCTTTCGCCGGATTCTAAGAATTTCTTCTTGTACCTGAAAACAGCTCTGTTTACTCCTTCAGAGCTGAGCACATTGTTTTTTAAATCGTAGATAACTCTTTTGTTCGTGGAGGTATTGATTAATTCCACGCCCAGGTTTGCATATATAGTGATACCCCTGGTAAAATTTGTAAAAATTCCCCTGCCTTTATGGGTATTGACAATATATCCGGATGATGTCGTAACCCCCTCATCCAGAATGACCATAATAATATCGTATGCCGAAATAGGATCAGTAGCATTCGTTTTAATCATATGATCTATTTCTTTAAAGCTATAATCTAATTTGTAAACTTTCAGTCCGGTTATATATCTGATTTCCCGGTTAAGCATTTCTTCGATCATTTTATTTGTACCCTTATTTTGCGGGTAAACTTTCTCGAAATTTTCGAATATGGTAAATCCAACATGATATTGATGAATGGAATCAGACAATTCATAAATCACCCCAACAGTTCTGGGTGTGTTTTCCTGTCCTGATAAGGATAAGAAACATGGGAACAGGAATAATAAAACAGCGGTGACTTTCATAAAATCGATTTTTGTAAAGTAGCTTATCTGCATTGATTAAGGTGGTATTGTTTGATCCTATCAAGCTTTTATCATACCGTATCAAATATAGAGAATTTTGTTGAATTGTAAATTTAATAATGTTCAAAGGGATGTGTGATCCGATCTGTATGAGGAGGTGAGATCGACGAAGCTAAATGTTATTCAGCTGGGGTAACGTTAAAATTCATCATTCCGGTTAAGAAATGGGATCACAAAAAAGCCCGGAAATTTTCATCCCGGGCTGTGGCAAATATTCTTACGTCAGGTTATGATCTATTTTGGCGCCGTTGACGGAGCAATTTGAATTTTAATTTTATCCTCTTTCGAGATGCCTTCCAGCACTTCTACATTGATGCCGTCGCTCAGTCCGGTTTTGATCACACGTTTTTCGAAGGTCTGCGGGCCGGTTTCCACTTCCACCCAGGCCGAATCGCCCTCGTATTTAACCAGGCTCTCCTGTACCGAAAGCACGCTGTCGCGGCGTTCCAGCACAATATCGGCATTGGCGCTGTATCCGGCGCGTATAAAAAGGTTTTCTTTGAGCGAAACGGCAGCGCGGATTTCAAACTGAATGGCACCGTTTTCCTCCACCCCTTTCGGGGAGATATGCTCCAGGCTGGCGGTAAACCGTTCCGCATCAATGGCACCGACGGTAAGGATCAGCTCCATCCCCTCGTGCAGTTTGCCAACCTCCGATTCGTCCACCTTGCCCTTGAAGATCATTTCACCCATATCGGCAACCGTGGCAATGGTGGTGCCGTCGTTGAAGGTGTTGCTCTCTATCACCGAGTTGCCCACTTCAACGGGTACTGTCAGCACCATCCCGGCGATGGTGGAACGGATAATGGTATTGCTGGCGGATCCGGCGTTTTTCGTGATGCCTTCGCGGATAAGCTGAAGGTTGTTTTCGGCTGCTTCCACATCCTGACGGGCTGTTTTCAGCGCCACATCATAGGTCTGAAGTTCGGCCTCGGCGATCACCCTGCTCTCGAAAAGCGATTTCTGCCTGTCGTAGTTTTTCCGGGCATCGTCAAGCGAGATTCTGGCGCGGTTAAGCCTTGATTCGGCTTCGTTCAGGCTGATCATATTGGGAATTATCCTCACCTTGGCGATCATATCCCCGACTTTTACCTTCTCGCCGGGCTCAACATAGAGTTCGGCAATAATGCCGGAGACCTGCGGTTTGATTTCTATCTCCTTGCGCGGGACTACTTTGCCTGTAGCCACGGTTTTCCTGACGATATCGGTAACCGTTGCCGCCGTTGTTTCATAAATTACCGGCTTGGCCTGCGATTTACGGTAGAGATATACGATGGTGCCTGCAAAAACCACCAGAATTACCAGGCCGAGGACGATTTTAAGAACCTTTTTCATTGTATGCTGAATTAAAGAGTTAACGCATTTGATTTATTCATACCTGAGGGCATCAATGGGCTTAATACTGACTGCCTTCCGGGCGGGGATCAATCCGGCCACCGCTCCTGAAATAACCAAAATTATCAGTGCAGAGATGGCCATATTGAAATCTATATTCGGATTCTGAAACATGTTCGAATCACCGCCGCTGTTGGTCAGGGCATAATTTACCAGCTCGAGGATTCCCACTCCGATTACCAGTCCGACATAGCCTGCGAAGGTGGTCAGGAATACCGATTCGGTGATGATCTGAGAGATGATGTTGAGCGGGCTTGCGCCGATGGCCCGTTGTATCCCGATTTCTTTGGTACGTTCTTTCACAATGACCAGCATAATATTGCTGATGCCTATCACCCCGGCCAGCAGGGTGCCGATGCCCACGATCCAGATCAGTCCGTTGATGCCGGCAAAAAGGCCGGTCATCTGGTTGTACTGCTTTTCAAGATTAAAAGAGCCGATGGCCTGGGGATCGTCGGGCGAAACGGAGTGGCGTCTCCTGAGCAGTGCCGAAGCTTTTTCTTCGACCACCGAAGCCGGTACCCCGGGTTTGGAGGTAAAGGCAAACCAGCCGATGATATCGCCCCAATTGTAAACCCGCTGAAAGGTGGTAAGCGGAATAAAAACGCTCTGTTCTTTGTCACCGCCGAAGTTTACCCCTGAGTTCTTCGGTTTAAATACCCCGATTACCTGAAAGTAAATTCCCTGTATCTGAATGTATTGTCCGACAGCATTTTCGCCGGGGGCGAAAAGCACTTCATTTACTTTGTTGCCGATTACGGCTACTTTCCTTTTCTCTTTGATGTCGGCATGGTTCAGGAAACGTCCGTTGTCAATCACCACGGGGTCTATCAGGTTCCATTCGGGATAGTCTCCCATAATTGAGAATGCTCCTGATTTGGTGCCCCTCACCACGTTGTTGCCCCCGCGGAAGCCACCGGTCTGTGTTCTGGGCGCCAGGTATTCTATTTCAGGGATTTCGCGCCTCAGGGCTTCAACATCATCCGCCTTGAAATTAAAATTCCTCCCGCGCGGAAGGCCTTTGAAAGGGACGGTTGTCGGGCGGGTCCACATAAACACGCTGTTGGTGGCAAAGTCCCCGAAATCGCTGGTAACGCCGTTTTTCAGCCCGGTTCCCGATCCAAGCATGATCACCAGCATAAAGATACCCCAGAACACGCCAAATGCCGTGAAGAAGGTACGAAGCTTGTTCTTCTTCAGTGCACTCATAATTTCCTGCCAGCGATCGAGGTCAAACATTGTTGTTAAGTGTTTATGTGTTCGGGTGTTTATGTGTTTATGTGTTCAGGTGTTCAGGTGTTCAGGTGTTCTGGTGTTCTGGTGTTCTGGTGTTCCTGTGTTCAAGTAATTTATGTTCTTGCTGGTGCATTCAGTAGTTTCTTCACTTTGTCTCCTTGTCTCCTTGTCAGTTCTTTTTGAAAACTAAGAAAACCCGTCCGCCTCACTCGTCCCTCAGCGCTTCAATGGGTTTGATGGCAGCCGCTTTCCTTGCCGGGATAAACC
>ERZ795053.1554-NODE-1554-length-29078-cov-17.106881_pt1 | contig 29078 bp, 18 predicted proteins | sample MGYA00375137_ERZ795053 | MGnify/ENA primary metagenome ERZ795053 (study PRJEB30182, sample SAMN05720284) | activated sludge metagenome | isolation source: Anaerobic digester | place: Hong Kong | collected 2014-12-17 ...
CTCGCGACCCCAACCTTGGCAAGGTTGTGCTCTACCAACTGAGCTATTCCCGCTATGCAGACCGGCATTCTATCCTGAAAAACTGGACTGTCAAGTCTTCACCGTTGCCGAAATACCGGCCAAGCCGCCGCTAAATAGTGCAGCATGGACCAGAGTGTCAGCGCTGCTGCGACTACCAGCAAACCTAATCCGGCGTCCAGAGTCGGGAAAAACCCAATAGGTTCCCGGTACAACAGCAACAGTACGGCCACCATTTGCGCCGTGGTCTTGAATTTGCCCACCATCGATACCGCCACACGCCCATGATCGCCGATCTGCGCCATCCACTCCCTCAGCGCCGAAATGGCAATTTCGCGGCCAATAATCACTGCCGAGGCAATCGACATCAACGGCGTTGGAATTGCCTGCACTAATAACACTAATGCCGTTGCCACCATCAGCTTATCAGCGACCGGATCGAGGAATGCGCCAAACGCCGAGGTTTGATTGAGCCGCCGCGCTAGATAACCATCCAGCCAGTCAGTGAGCGCGGCCAGGCCGAATAGCGCAGTGCAGAGCAGATTGGCGCCGTGAAATGATAGAAAGAAGACTCCGACGAAAACGGGGATCAGGGCGATACGCAGCAAGGTCAGCAGGGTGGGCAGATTTAATTGCATGATGGGATACGCAATCAATTGCCGCCGTGGAAAGCGTCATAAATCCGCTGCGCCAGCTCGGTATTGATGCCATCCACTTGTGAGAGATCCTCAACGCCAGCCCGCGCCAATTGTTTTACGCCGCCAAACTGCCGCAGCAACGCCCGCCGCCGTTGCGGGCCAATACCAGGAATCGCATCGAGCATAGAACCGGTGCGGGCTTGTTTACGCCGCTGGCGATGCCCGGTGATCGCAAAGCGATGTGCTTCATCGCGAATTTGCTGCACTAGATGCAGGGCAATCGAGCCGGCAGGCAAGATCAGTGGACGATTTTCATTGCACAGATACAGCGTTTCCAAACCAGGTTTGCGCTCCGGGCCCTTGGCGATACCTATCGCCATTACCCCCGCTACTTGCAATTCTTCCAGCATTTCACGTGCCTCGGCCAATTGTCCCTTGCCTCCGTCTACAAAAAGAATATCAGGCAAACGCCCGTTTTCCTCTCGCAATCGAGAATAACGGCGTGTCAACGCCTGACGCAGAGCCGCGTAGTCATTACCAGGCGTGATGCCTTCAATATTGTAGCGGCGATAGTCCGTTTTGAGGGGCCCCTCCGCGCCGAAAACCACGCACGCCGCAACCGTCGCCTCGCCTTGGGTATGGCTGATGTCAAAACATTCCAGACGTGATAGAGCGTGATCGATGCCCAGCGCTTCTTGCAAGGCTTTCAGGCGCCGCCGCATTCCAGCCTGACTGGCCCACTGCGCAGCCAGCGCCTGTTCAGCGTTGTGCTGCGCCATCGCTAGCCAGCGCGCCCGTTCACCGCGCGGGCGCGGGGTGAGCGCAATCCGCCGGCCGGCCCGTTCTTGGAGCGCTTGAGCAAGCAACGGTGCGTCCACCGGCTCATGGCTCAGCAGCACCTCAGCAGGGATGACTTTGTCAAGATAGTATTGCCCCAGGAAAGCGGCCAGAATAGCGCTGGCTTCCTCGCTTTCGGGTAGGGCAGGGAAAAAGGCCCGGTTGCCCAGCAGGCGGCCGTCGCGAAATACGAAAACCTGCACACAGGCCGCACCATCGCGCAGCGCGCAAGCAACGGCATCGAGATCGCCGTGTTCCCCTTCGACATGCTGGCGTTGTTGAATATGCCGCAGCTCGATGATCTGGTCGCGGCAGCGCATCGCTTCTTCAAATTTCAGTTCAGCCGCCAGCGTTTCCATGCGCTGTGCCAGATCATCGATCACCTGGCTGCTCCGGCCCTCCAGGAACAAGACGGCGTCGCATAACTGGCGCTGGTAACTTTCGCGATCAATCAAGGCTACACAGGGGGCGGTGCAGCGCTTAATCTGGTATTGCAAGCAGGGACGAGTGCGTCCATGGAAAAAACTGTCCTCGCACGAGCGCAACCGGAAAATCTTTTGTAACAGGTCAAGCGTATCGCGTACTGCGTTCGTATTCGGATAAGGCCCGAAGTAACGGCCTTGGCCGCGTTTAGCGCCGCGATGCAGCGACAATCGAGGGAATGCATCCGCGGAAATGTGGATGTACGGATAACCTTTATCGTCGCGCAACAGGATGTTGTAGCGGGGCCGCAATTCCTTGATCAATGCGCTTTCCAGAATCAGCGCCTCAACCTCGGTGTGGGTCACTGTGATTTCAATAGCATGAATTTGTGAAACCAGGCGCCGGGTTTTAGCGGAGGCATGCTTTTCCCGGAAGTAGCTGGAAACTCGCTGCTTAAGATTGCGGGCCTTACCAACGTAGAGTACCTGACCTTCGCCGTTCAGCATCCGATAGACGCCAGGCAGAGCCGTCAGGGTTTTGAGAAAGGATTTAGGGTCGAACACAGAAGAAGGGCCGGTCATCTGATCGACAGGGAGTAGTGGAATAGCGCAATCGTAAAATTTTCCTGTCCCTGTCTCTCTGGATAACCTATCAGGAATCAGTGCTACATACTATCGCGCCGGATGTCGTATTTCTCCATCAGCCGGTACAGCGTCATACGCGATACGCCCAGCTCCTGCGCGGCGCGGGCAATGTTAAAGCGAGTCCGCAACAATGTGGCTTGTATCACGTCACGGTCCGCCGCCATTCGCGCTTCGTCGAGGGTCACAAACTCGCGGATGTCGGTACGCCGTTCCAATTCTAGATCAACAGGGACAATATAAGGGCCTTCGCTCAACAACACTGCCCGGCGGATTCGATTCATCAAATCCCGGACGTTGCCCGGCCAGTCGTAACGGTTGATTACTTCTAGCGCATCGCGGCTGAACCCTTTGGCGGAAGTGCGCGTTTCGGCAGAGAACTTGGCAAAGAAGTGCCGGGCCAGTAGTTCAACATCGGCCTTCCGCTCGCGCAGGGCAGGGGTACGCAAGTGCAATACATTCAGCCGATAGTATAAATCTTCGCGGAATCGGCCTTCTTGCACGGACTGTTCAAGATGGGTATTCGTCGCGGTGATTAGCCGGACGTCGGTGGGAATCGGCTTGGTGCCACCGACCCGGCGAATTTTCTTCTCCTCCAAAAACCGCAACAGATTCGCTTGCAGCTCTGGCGCTAGATCGCCGATTTCGTCTAAGAACAGGGTGCCGCCATTCGCTGATTCCATGAGGCCGATGTGACGTTCGCTGGCGCCTGGAAAGGCCCCTTTTTCGTGGCCGAACAATTCTGACTGAATCAAGTTCGGTGATAGGGCCGCACAGTTCATAACTACAAACGGCGATACCGCCCGGGCTGAGTAATCATGAATGGAACGAGCGGTCTGTTCCTTGCCTGTCCCGCTTTCACCGGTCACCAAAACGGGTACATCGACTTCCGCTGCTTTCTGAATACCGCGAAACAGCGATTGCATTACGGTGCTGTTGCCGATCATTCCGTATTGCGATTCTAATTCGTTTTGTTGACGAGCAGTGTTTTCACTCAGAGTTGCCATGCCATAGGCATGACCTAGAGTGACGACCAGCCTTTGCGCATCAGCCGGTAATGTATGGTAGTCATAGCAACGCTCAGTGATAATGCTGGAGAGTTGCTTGCGATCGATACATTGGCGAGACAAAGCTAGCACCCATTGCATCTTTCGACGGGCTAAGATTAGATCAGCGAGCCATTGGACCGATCGTTCCGATTCACAACTGAACAGGATGCCGAGTCCTACCTCAAATTTATGCTCGGTCAATAAGGTCCTCGCCAAGCCTATCTCATCGGCCCAGTAGATTTCCCAGTCAGCGGCTGCGATTTTTTGGAGTAATGTCTCCTCAATCGTTCCTGTGCTCAGAATCAGAAGCTTGCGCATTGAATTTACCTGCTCTTTGTCATTATTTGGAAGAGGCCGTCGACCTTACGTCTCATGGAGGTTGCCCTCTCGATCATGTTGGTAGTCACACAATATTAACAATCATTGTGTTAGAGGTCGCGTAGAATACATGACTTTCATACGATATTTTTATTTACATCAAAGAAATACCTTTATAATTAGTATAGGTATTACGCTGACTCATGATCCAGGCATATTTTCATCGTAGTCTGTCATTATGGTCAAATCGCTTCATTAGCCATGCATGAAACCATTCTTGAGCATAATATACAAAATAGCAGTAAAAATGGATACTATTTACTCAACAAAAAATTCCTGATCGCAACAGTTCCGGGACTTTGGCTTTTTTCTACTGATTTGTTTTTTTGTATTTATCTAGGAATTTAAATGTCTTATCTTTTTTTACGTACCCTCTTGTTTCAGCTTGATCCTGAGACTGCTCATGATTGGACATGCAACTTTTTGCGTATCACCCCATCGTTTCCTTTGAAAGCGGTCTTTAGTGCCGGTATTCCTACCACACCACTTCAGGTCATGGGATTGCATTTTCCTAATCCAGTGGGGTTAGCGGCGGGTTTGGATAAGAACGGTGAATGTATCAAGGCTTGGGATGCTTTGGGCTTTGGCTTTATTGAAATCGGAACTGTGACGCCTCGTCCGCAGCCAGGCAATCCCGGTCCCCGGATGTTCCGGTTGCCGGAGGCTCATGCGTTAATCAACCGGATGGGTTTTAATAATCAAGGTATTGATTATCTGGTAGCGCAAGTGCGGCGGGCCCGCTTCAAGGGAGTGCTGGGCATTAATATTGGTAAGAATGCGGACACACCGGTTGAACGGGCAGCCGATGATTACCTGCTTGGTCTGCGTAAGGTCTATCCCTGGGCCAGCTATGTCACTGTCAATATCTCCTCGCCTAATACCCCAGGCCTGCGTAATCTGCAATATGGTGAGGCGCTTGATCAATTACTGGCCGCACTGAAAAAAGAGCAGCGGCAGCTGGCTGACAGCTATGGCCGTTATGTCCCATTGGCGATCAAGATTGCGCCTGATTTGACAGATACGGACCTGGTGACTGTGGGGCAGGCGTTGCTTCGTTATGGCATAGATGCGGTAATCGCGACCAACACAACCTTTTCACGTGCCGGCGTTGAGCATTTGCCTCATGCGAGGGAGGCAGGCGGTTTGAGCGGTGCACCATTGATGGTACGCTCTACCGAAGTGGTGCGGCAATTAGCCAGCGTTTTGGGCGGTGAACTGCCAATCATCGCGGCGGGTGGTATTCTCAGCGGAGCTGATGCAGCGGCTAAAATCGCCGCTGGGGCCAGCCTAGTGCAGATTTACAGTGGTTTGATTTATCGCGGGCCAGCGTTGATTAAAGAGGCGGTCGTGGCGCTGCGTGGCAAAGATTTCCTTCCGCCTAGAGAGGGGCTGGGGTGATGGAGCTGAACGCGTCATGTTAGATCGTCTCATCTCAATTGCCCCTATGCTGGATTGGACGGACCGGCATTGCCGGTTTTTTTTGCGCTTGCTCAGCCGTCGAGTGTTGCTTTATACCGGGATGGTGACCACCGGAGCAATGCTGCACGGTGATCCGCAACGGTTTTTGGCGTATGACCCGGTTGAACATCCTTTGGCCCTGCAACTAGGGGGTAGCAATCCCGATGAACTGGCGCAGTGTGCCCGGATTGCGGCAGATTGGGGTTATGACGAGGTGAATTTGAATATCGGCTGTCCTAGTGACCGGGTGCAATCGGGCCGTTTCGGAGCCTGTTTAATGGCAGAGCCGGCGCTGGTGAGTGATTGTGTAGCAGCAATGCGGTTGGCAGCGGATCTGCCGGTCACGATCAAGACTCGAATCGGTATCGATGAACGGGATTCCTATGAGGAATTGACGGATTTTGTCGGTCGTGTGGCAATGGGCGGTTGCCAGGTGTTTATCATCCATGCCCGCAAGGCATGGTTGCGTGGTTTGAGTCCAAAGGAAAACCGGGAGATTCCGCCATTGCACTATGAGGTTGTGCATCGGCTAAAACGGGATTTTCCCAGTCTGACTGTTGTGCTGAACGGGGGGTTGACGACCCTGGATCAGATTGCGAAACAGTTGCAAGAAGTCGACGGGGTAATGATTGGCCGGGCCGCTTACGAGAATCCGTATTGGCTCACTGAAGTCGATTCACGGTTTTTTGGCTTGCGCACGTCGCCACCGAGCCGTCATCAAGTGGTTGAAGCGTTTCTCCCTTATATAGAGGACCAGTTGCGGCGAGGAACGCCATTGCATTGCATGACCCGGCATATCTTAGGGCTGTTCCAGGGCGTACCTGGTGCGCGCGCCTGGCGGCGGACATTGAGCGAGCAGGCGTGCCAGCGTGGTGCGGGGAAGGGTGTGGTAGAGGCAGCGTTGGGGCAGGTATAACAAAAGCCGGTTCGAGAGAGAGCAGGGAAACGGACTTTGGCTTGAGGAAGACCAGGGCGCGGGGGATCGCATGATCACTGTCCCTCATTAAGAAGGACCTGCTTCAAGGTTGTCTGCAAGACGCCTAATTGTGCTTACATCTGACCGCATTTAAAAATTTTGAGCTAAATTTAGGGGCAATGCGGCCATTTTCTGTGGTTTATGCCGCTTGTGGCTTGGAGACTGCTTCAAGCTTGGGTTAGACTCAATCCAGACGCAGCGCCGGCACAATATTCCGTCGCGCCTTGAAATTCATCAAGCAATTCAGAGGAGTGATTTATGCCAAAGAAGAAAGAGTCGACCGGAACACCGGTCAAAACCGGCTCCACGAAAACCGCTAACAAGGCGGAGTCTGTGAAGGCGGCGCCCGCAACGCCTGCAAAGCCGCCAGAGGCCGCTAAACCGGCCATTGTGCAGAGTTCTGCGGCTAAACCAGCGGCCAAATCCCCTGCTCCTGCGAAGGCCGAATCGGCAGCGGCTAAAGCGGCTCCTGCCCCAGCCACCAAAGCAGCACCGGTGCCGAAGGCAGCCGAAAAGCCTGTTGTCGCCTCTACTTCATCCGGGTCTGCAGAGAAATCTGTTGCAGCGCCGGCCCCGGCCAAAGCAGTACCCGCACCGTCCCCGGCCAAGACTGAAAAGCCGACGGCTTCCACCAAAGGAAAAACTGCCAAGACCTCTGCCACCGAGACCAAAGTGCCTGCTTCCGGCAGACGCGCCGGTTCAGTGGTTACTGTTATCGTCGCTAAATACGATGTTGGCTTCGGTAATAGCCTCTACATTCGTGGTGAGGGCGCCGGTCTCAGCTGGGACACCAGCGTACTGATGAAGAATGTCGAGAATGATGTCTGGGTGTGGACAACCAATGAAATGACTGAGGGGATGGTTTCGTTCAAATTCCTGATTAACGACAGTACTGAGCACTGGTCCAGCGGGGACAACTTGTCCGCCTCGGCCGGTGAAACGACAACCGTGTCTCCTTCCTTCTAACCCGATTCCGGGCTGCGCCGATAGCCGGAAAACGGTAGTCGGCCTTGCCCCGGCAGCGATTTCTACTCCGCCTCTTGTTGTAATCGTGAAAATTCCTGCTGCGAACGGGTCACACAATCCTCAATGGCAATCCCAGCAAAATAATTGCCGGTCAATGCCAACCGGCTCTTTGCCAACAATCTATCAATGGCCTGCGTTCGTTCGCTATGGCCAACCCGCAAAACAGGTAATTGATTGTTCTTCCTGACTATGTTTGTTAACGTCAGAAGATCGTTAGGTAATCCGAGTACCCGGGTGATGCAATCCCGCTTCCCTGCTTCATCCAGCATTCCCGGCCGGAAATGAAAACTGAAACCCCGATACGCGGGGTCTGGCATGACATCGCGGGAGACGACTGAAAAGAAAGGTTCATTCCGGCCAATCAGTCCAGCCAGCAGCGGCAAGTTCAACTGAGATTTTGGAATTGCCACCCCCACTGTTTCCACTGTTGCTGTTTCCACCTCTGCTAGGTGGCTGGCCAGTTCCGGAAATTCAGATTCAAGCAAGCGAGTGGCAACCGCCACCGGCGTTGCCAAGCAAAGAGCACGTGTGGTGTGATCACCACTGCTGGTTCGAACGATAAACTTGCCGTGACTATGTTGAATATTCTGTACCATTTGGCCGAGTTCTACGCGAAGGCCGGATGATCCAGCTAAAATATCAGCAAGGCTTTGTAAGCCGCCGTGCAGAGTAAAACTGCGTGGAATATCCCGGCGGCGGGGCCGGGGATTAAAAAGGCTATCTGCGGGAAACTGGTCAGCCGGTTGGCAGATCACTGCGCTGAAAGCCGGTTCGAAGACCGCTGCATAGTTGCGCGGACCCACAATATGGCCATAGTATTCAGCAATATTGCGCCCGGTTTTAATTAAACCCAGCAGCCGGAAGGGTGCCCGCAGCAGCTCGGAATAAGCGAGTTGCGAGGGGATGCGGCGCACCGCACCGTTAGCAAACAGACGAAAGCCAACCTTGGCGCGAGGCTGCAAGCGGCGAAGTGCATGGTGCGATTCGAGGATTTCCAGCAGATTGCCATAAGAGCTGAAAGCGCTGTGCGCACCTAGTTCTAGCCAAAAACCATCCAGCGCGCCAGTGAACCGGTGCGAATGCAGGCATCCCCCGGCCCGATATTCCTGTTCTAGAACCAGTACATTCCACCCCGCAGCAGCAGCATAATGTGCCATGCTCAGGCCGCTGATCCCAGCACCAATAATCAATAAATCGCTATCTGCCATGATGCCCCCAAGTTCGTTAAACCCTGCTGGGTTCATTCACCTGATTTTATCTACTATTAAAGGGTTTATTAACATGAACCTGGAGGGAACGCCATGACTATCACCTCATATTTTGCCAAAGATCTGTTCCTTGGCCAGACCGTTTTTATTACCGGCGGTAGCAGTGGTATTAATCTTGGCATCGCCCGCAACTTTGCAGCAGTGGGGGCGAATCTCGGCATCGTCGGCCGCTCACCGGAAAAGCTTGATGCAGCAACGGCGGAGTTGCAGGCGCTCGGTGCACAGGTTTCGGCCCATTCTGCGGATGTGCGCGACTATATGGCGCTGGAAACTGCCATGCAGCGTTGCCGTGAAGAATTAGGACCGATGCAGACCTTGGTATGTGGCGCGGCGGGTAATTTTCCCTGTCCTGCTGAACAGATTACCCCTAATGGCTTCAAATCAGTCATGGACATCGATCTGCTCGGTACGTTTCACGCGTGTCGAGCCGCGTTTGAGCAACTTAAGGAGACACGTGGCAATATTCTCTTCATCTCGGCAGGACAGGCATTTATGCCTTATGCTTTCCAGGCCCACGTTGGCGCTGCTAAAGCGGGCATCGATCAGATGATGCGCAATCTGGCGCTTGAATGGGGCCGGTTCGGCATTCGTTGTAACAGCATTGCGCCGGGTCCGATTGAAGGCACTGAAGGCGTGCGCCGGCTGGTTCCCAAAGATAGCGCCGGTCCGCTGAAAAAGACGATTCCATTGGGCCGTTTTGGCACTCCCGATGACATTGGCCAATTGAGTGTATTCCTGGCCTCGCCGCTGGCTTCCTACATTACTGGTACGCTGGTCGTAGCCGATGGCGGCCAGAATCTCTCTGGTTCCGGGGTGTGGACACAGTTGATTATGGCAGAAATGGCCAAAGCGAAGAGCGAAAGACTATTAGGGTTATAAAGATGATTGTTCCCTGCTTCCACCTGAGTCCTTTGACGCAACGCCGGCTCGCGCAATTTCAAGCCAACCGGCGTGGCTGGTGGTCGCTGTGGGGATTTCTGCTGCTGTTTGGACTCAGCCTGGGTGCGGAGTTCATTGCCAATGACCGGCCATTGCTGGTCTATCATCAGGGTGCGCTCTATGTCCCCGTGTTCAAAGATTATGCGGAAACTGACTTCGGTGGAATTTTTCCCAGCACTGCTAATTACCGTGATCCTTACCTGATCAAATTGATTAACGAGGATGGCTGGATGTTTTGGCCGCCTATTCATTTTCGCCACGACACCGTCAACTATGACCTGCCGGTTCCGGCACCGGCGCCGCCTTCCACCGATAATTGGCTTGGCACCGATGATCAGGGCCGCGATGTGCTGGCCCGGTTAATCTACGGCTTCCGTATCTCGGTGCTGTTCGGTCTGCTGCTGACGTTGACTTCCTCGGTTATCGGGGTTGCGGCTGGTGCGGTGCAGGGTTATTTTGGCGGACGGGTGGATCTGTTCTTCCAGCGCTTCCTGGAAATCTGGGGGGGGTTACCGCAGTTATTCATCCTGATCATTGTTTCTAGCGTTGTGATACCCGGCTTCTGGACACTGCTGCTGGTGCTGATGCTATTTAGCTGGACTTCGCTGGTGGGGGTGGTACGGGCCGAATTTCTACGTGCCCGTAATTTCGATTATGTGCGTGCGGCGCGGGCGCTGGGTGTGAGCGACGGGCGGATCATGTTCAAGCATGTGCTGCCCAATGCCATGGTGGCCACGCTGACCTTCCTGCCTTTTATCCTATCGGGCTCTATCGTTGCTTTGACCGCACTGGATTTTCTTGGCTTGGGACTGCCACCCGGTTCAGCCTCATTGGGTGATTTATTGCGGCAGGGCAAAGATAACCTGCAGGCACCCTGGCTGGGTGTCTCTGGCTTCGTCGTAGTGGCGCTGATGCTCAGCTTGCTAGTCTTCGTCGGCGAAGCAGTGCGGGATGCGTTTGATCCACGCAAAAATGTGATTTGATGGCTTCTGGATCAAACACTTAAGCAAAGATATCCAGTAAGCCGCCTAACACTTCATTGTTCGTGCTGATAATCTTCGCGCCAGCTTGCGCCTGATAAAGCGCTCTATTTTGCTCCACCAATGGCTCGATCAGCGAAGCGGCTTGAGGTCCATGAGAATTCACCTCAGTCTGTTGATCTCCCGCTGGAGCGGCGGCTGACACGGGGTCTATGGGGTGAATCGTTTGTTTGGCAATTTCCTGAGCGCTACTGTCCAGGCTCTTGATAGCTCCCTGGATGCTAGCGCTACCCGTGCTTACAGCACTGTTGATCATCATGTTGCACCTCCTGCTACCCGGGTATTTTCCAAATATAGAGCAAAATCAGTCTTTATTAAACCATTTTTACTCTAAATTCTGTATCTTGAGTGAGTAGGATGTTCTTATTAAGAACATCTGCCGCATCCATAGTTTCACCGGCAGTCTTCCTTCAAGCATCTTAACAAGCCTTGAATTAAGATTAACAGAATCGAATTATCGAGGATCACGTTGTTATGTATGAATTCCTGCAATATCTAGTCTGTGATGCCATGACCCCTGAACCTATTGCAATGAGTCCTAAAGCCAAGCTCCGCGAGGCGGAAGCGCTGTTCGAAGTCCATGATTTTAACGGCGTGCCTGTTGTGGATGACCAGCGGCATTTACTCGGCATCTTGACCAAATTTGATCTGCTCAAAGCCTTCATTTTCGATTTCCATACGCTAGTTCCCCACTACGACGAGATCATGGAGCAGACCATTGAAACGGTAATGACCTCTCATCCCGTCAGTGTCGAGCCGCAACTGCCGCTCAGCCGGTTATTACAAAAACTGGTGGAGATGCGCGCTAAGAGCCTTCCAGTGGTCAAGGAGGGCCGGTTAGTCGGCATGATCGCCCGTGAAGACGTGTTGAAAGCACTGCGTCGCGCTGCCATCCAGCATGAAACGCCTGCTCGCGAGGAACAATGATCATGACCACTCTGCTCTATACGCATCCGCGCTGTTTGGAACACGATGCTGGCTTTGGTCATCCGGAATGCCCTGCTCGCCTGACAGCGATTCTCAATGCCCTCAAAACTGCCTCTTTCGTTACGCTGGAGTGGCGGGAGGCTCCGGAAGCCAGCCTCGAACAACTGACTCGAATTCATTCACTAAAACATGTTGAACGTATCTTTGCCCGTGTTCCCCGGCATGGACACTACGCCATTGACGGCGATACGATTATTTCTCCGCAATCCGGCGAAGCAGCGTTGCGTGCTGCCGGTGCGGTTTGTGCGGCAGTCGATGCCGTGCTGAAGGGTGAAGCCAACAATGCGTTTTGCGCCATCCGTCCGCCGGGGCATCATGCTGAGCCTCATCAGGCAATGGGTTTCTGCCTGTTTAATAATGCCGCTATCGGGGCAGCTCATGCGCGTGTTGTTCACGGGCTGGAACGGGTCGCAGTCATCGATTTCGATGTTCATCATGGTAACGGTACGCAAGCAGCGTTCGAAACCCAGCAAGGCTATCTCTATATTTCTACCCACCAGGCTTATATCTATCCTGGCACGGGCCGCCGCGAGGAGCGTGGCATTGGCAATATTGTTAACGTTCCTCTGTCAGCCAGCGCAGGCTCAACAGAACTACGCCAAGCCTGGATTCAGGATGTTGAACCGGCGTTACACGCTTTCCAGCCGCAACTGATCCTGATCTCAGCAGGTTTCGATGCCCATTATCTGGATCCGCTGGCGGGATTGAATTTCTGTGAAGAGGACTATGAGTGGTTAACCGGGAATATTCTGGCAGTGGCTAAACAGTACTGCCAAGGACGGGTCGTTTCGATGCTGGAGGGGGGATATAATTTGCAGGCATTGGCGGCCAGCGTGGCGGCGCATGTTAAGGTGCTAATCGATGCGCCGCTCGCAGCGTAGCCGCCGGGTTCAAGCCGCCCAGACCCTTTGAATACGCCTCCTTGGACAGGAGGGGAAAGACCCGGTAATTCTCTGCCAGCCGGGCTGGAAGCACTCATCAGTTAACGCAGTCTTAGGGCAGCAGAACGGTTGAACCGGTCGTTTTGCGCGCTTCCAGATCACGGTGCGCCTGGGCGGTTTCGGCCAAGGGATAGGTTTGCTGCACTTCAATTTTTACCGCCCCGATAGTGACCATCTCAAACAATTCAGTTGCGCTGGCAACCAACGCTTCGCGTTTGGCGGTATAGGTCATCAGGGTCGGCCGGGTCATGAATAGCGAACCTTTGGCGGCCAGTATCCCTGGCTCAAACGGTGGCACTGGCCCGGACGCATTACCGAAGCTGACCATCATCCCCAATGGTTGCAAGCAGTCCAGGGAACCCATGAAGGTGTCTTTACCCACCGAGTCATAGACGACTGCAACGCCTTGACCATTGGTGATTTCACGAACCCGCTCCACAAAATTCTCACGGCTGTAAACAATAACATGGTGACAACCGTGGGCGCGGGCTAATTCGGCTTTCTCATCATTACCTGCTGTACCGATCACCAGCGCGCCTAATTGCCGCGCCCACTGGCTGGCAATCAGGCCAACTCCGCCAGCGGCGGCATGCAATAGAATGGCATCACTGGGTTGCACCCGGTAGGTGCGCCGCAACAGGTATTGGGCCGTCATCCCTTGCAGCATCATAGCAGCAGCGGTCTGATCGTTAATGTTTTCAGGCAATGCCACTGCCCGGTCGGCAGGGAGCAATCGCACTTCGGCGTAAGCGCCGACTGGTGGACTGGCGTAGGCGACTCGATCGCCGGCCTTGAATCCGGTCACACCTTCTCCAATTGCCTCCACGTATCCAGCACCCTCCATACCGAGTGTCCAAGGCAATGATGGCAGCGGATATAGGCCAGTACGGTGATAAACGTCGATGTAGTTCAGGCCAATTGCGGCATGACGTATCCGAAGTTGACCAGGACCCGGATCACCGGTTTCGACGTCTTCCCAATGCAGTACTTCGGGGCCGCCGTATTGATGAATGCGAATTGCCTTGGGCATGGACTATCTCCTCAAATTTCCGTTGGAGAAGGTTTGGAGAAGGTTAGGAGAGCGATTTAAGCAAAGTCTAGCTGAACAGGTCATTTTGTCATTTTCATCCCAACCACCGCCGGGCATTACGGAATATCCGTAACCAAGGACCGTCCTCGCCCCAGCCATCGGGATGCCAGGAATATTGTACAGTGCGGAACAGGCGCTCTGGATGCGGCATCACGATGGTAAAGCGCCCATCGCGGCTGGTCAGGCCGGTAATCCCGCCGGGCGAACCGTTGGGGTTAGCGGGATAGCGCGTTGCCGGCTGCCCGGAATTATCGACAAAGCGCAATGCCGCCAGGTTTGCTGCCAACACCGCTTCCATCCCGCCATCGGGAAACTCGGCTCGTCCCTCGCCATGTGCTACGGCAACCGGCAACCATGAGCCTTCCATTCCTTGCAGGAACAGCGACGGTGATGGCAGCACTTCAACCAGGCTCAAGCGTGCTTCGAACTGTTCCACACGGTTGCGAACGAAACGTGGCCATAACTCGGTTCCGGCGATTAACTCGTGCAAGCTAGAGAGCATCTGGCAGCCGTTACAGACACCCAAGCCAAAGCTGTCCGCCCGGCCGAAGAACGTGGCAAACTCGTCGCGGGCGCGGGCATTAAATAGAATTGATTTGGCCCAGCCTTCCCCAGCGCCTAGTACGTCACCGTAGGAAAAGCCTCCGCAAGCGGCGATGCCGTGAAAATCCGCTAAAGTCACTTTTCCAGTAATGATGTCGCTCATATGGACATCCATTGCGGCAAAGCCAGCTTGATCAAAAGCGGCAGCCATTTCGACCTGACCATTGACTCCTTGCTCGCGCAGGATGGCAATGCGCGGCCGTTCGCCGTTGGCGATATAGGGAGCAGCCACATCTGCGGCGGGATCGAACGTCAAGCGTACCTTCAAGCCGGGATCATCGGGATCACAGGCAGCGGCGAATGCTTCATAGGCACAGTCAGGATGATCACGTAAGGCTTGCATCTGATAGCTGGTCTCCGACCATAGCCGCCGCAATTCAATCCGGTCAGCGGCGAATGCTACCTCACCGGCATGGCATAAAATCAGCCGGTCATTAGAATTGAGTGTGCCGATGACATGGCTGCATTCCCCCAAGCCAGCAGCAGATAACCGGGCCAGCACCGTCGAGCGATCAGCAGTCCGCACCTGGACCACGGCTCCCAGCTCTTCGGTGAACAATGTGGGTAATAACTCCTCACCCAGATCATCCAGCAGCACGGTCACTCCGCAGCCGCCGGCAAACATCATTTCTGCTAGCGTTACCAGCAAACCACCATCCGAGCGATCGTGATACGCTAGTAATCGGCCCGCTATATTTAATTCCTGAATAACCGCAAAGAACGCTTTAAGAATCTCTGGTGTATTCACATCCGGAGGAGCATCATCCGGCCGGGAATAAATCTGGGCCAGCACCGAGCCGCCCAACCGGTTTTTTCCACATCCGAGATCAATGAGCAGCAGATCGGTGTCGCCTCGATCCGTGCGTAATTGCGGGGTCAAGGTACGGCGTACATCCTGCACTGGCGCGAAAGCAGAGATAATCAGGGACAGTGGCGCAACAACACTCTTATGGTTGCCATTCTCCTGCCAGACGGTTTTCATTGACAGTGAGTCCTTGCCAACAGGAATGGTAATACCCAGTGCCGGACACAGCTCCAAACCAACGGCCTTAACCGTGTCGAATAATTGAGCGTCTTCGCCGGGGTGACTGGTTGCCGCCATCCAGTTAGCGGACAATTTAACATCACCCAGCTTCTCAATACGGGCGGCAGCGATATTGGTCAGTGCTTCCCCGACCGCCATCCGTCCCGATGCCGGCGCATCGAGCAGGGCCAGAGGCGTCCGTTCGCCCATCGCCATCGCTTCGCCGGTGTAGACGTCAAAGCTAGTGGCGGTCACCGCAACATCGCTGACTGGGATTTGCCACGGTCCGACCATTTGATCCCGGCAAACCAGGCCGGTCACCGTGCGGTCGCCAATGGTGATCAGGAAGCTTTTGTCCGCCACTGCTGGAAAGCACAATACCTGTGCTACGGCTTCCGTCAATTCGATGCGTGTGGAGTCAATTTCCCGCCGGCTGGACGGGCTAGAAGCCCGTTCCACATCCCGCACCATCCTCGGCGGTTTGCCAAATAGGACGCTCATGGGTAAATCCACCGGCTGGTTATCGAATTGCCGGTCGTGGAGCATCAATTGCTGTTCTCCGGTGGCGGTGCCAATCACGGCGTAAGGGCAACGCTCTCGCTCGCAAAGAGTCTTGAATTTTTCCAGCCCTTCAGCAGCAATCGCCAGCACATAGCGTTCCTGCGCCTCGTTGCACCAAATCTGCATGGGCGACATGCTGGGATCGTCATTCAGGATTTCACGCAATTCAAAGCGCCCGCCACGCTCCGCGCTATGGACGATTTCCGGTACAGCATTGGATAGACCGCCAGCACCTACGTCATGCACCGAGAGGATAGGGTTGTTTATCCCCAGTGCGACGCAGTGGTCGATGACTTCCTGAGCGCGGCGTTGAATTTCTGGATTGCCGCGCTGCACCGAAGCGAAGTCCAAATCTTCATGGGAACTGCCTGCGGTCATGCTGGATGCCGCGCCGCCACCCAGACCGATCAGCATCGCAGGTCCACCGAGGGTGATAACCGCGGTTCCCGGCGGTAATGGGGCCTTATGGATATGGGGTTCGCGGATATTGCCCAGTCCGCCGGCGATCATGATTGGTTTATGATAGCCACGCCGCTGACCGTCAGGCCCATCCTGTTCAAACGTGCGAAAATAACCGCTTAAATTGGGACGCCCGAACTCATTATTGAACGCTGCTGCGCCTATCGGGCCTTCAAGCATGATGTCCAGCGCTGAAGCGATCCGGCCGGGCTTACCATAGTCTTGTTCCCAAGGCTGAATGAAATTGGGAATCTGCAAATGGGAAACTGAGAAACCGCACAACCCGGCCTTGGGTTTCGCCCCGCGCCCGGTTGCCCCTTCATCGCGAATTTCCCCGCCAGAACCGGTGGCCGCGCCTGGAAACGGTGCAATGGCTGTCGGATGGTTATGGGTTTCCACCTTCATTAAGATGTGGATATCTTCCGGGTGATAACGATATTGGCCATCTGCAGGGTCCGGGAAAAAGCGCCCGGCGGGGAAGCCTGTCATCACTGCTGCATTATCGTGATAGGCCGATAGCACGTCGGTGGGGTGGCATTCATAGGTGTGGCGGATCATGGCGAATAGTGAATGCGCTTGGCGCTGCCCGCCGATAATCCAATCCGCGTTGAAAATCTTGTGCCGGCAGTGTTCGGAATTAGCCTGGGCAAACATCATCAATTCTACGTCGGTTGGATTTCGTTCTAGACGGATGAAATTTTCCAGTAGATAGTCAATTTCGTCATCCGACAAGGCCAGCCCTAGCTCACGATTGGCGGCTGTTAGAGCATCGCGCCCGCCATTGAGAAGATTGACTGTTGCCAGTGGCGCTGGTTTGGCTTGGGCAAACAGGATGCCTGGATCGTCGCTCGCTTCCAGCACTATTTCGGTCATCCGGTCATGCAGCAACGGTTTTAATGCCACCAGTTCGCTGTCGCTGAGCGGCCGTTCGGATTCCACGAAATAGGCCACGCCCCGCTCGATACGATGGACCCGGCGCAGGCCGCAGTTATGTGCAATGTCAGTGGCTTTCGATGACCAGGGCGAGATGGTGCCAGGCCGGGGAATGACCAGAAAAAGTGGAGCATCGCTGGGATTGCGGTGCTCGTTAAATGTTGTCTTCCCTACCAAGGTCAGCTGGCGCGATGTAACCCGGTTAGGGCCGTACTGCAGCAACCGGTCCAGCACTTCACGATCCGGTATAGTCAGTGTGCCATCCACAAAATGTACAAACTCGGCATAGACGCCGGTGATGGCGGGAGCCCGTTGGCGCAGCGCAGTCAACAGTTTCTCCAGACGGAACGGCGACAGAGCGGGGTTTCCACGGAAACGTAGCATCGCGAACACTCTCCTGGGTCGGACGGGGAACGCAAGATGATAGCAGTAATCCCAGTCTGCTTTTAGCGGATACGCAGAGACGAGGGCTGTTAGGTGATGCCTTCTATTTCCCTACCCGCAGTAATCCACTTAAACCATGCTGGTCGAGAAAAATATTGGCGCGCTCACGGATAGCGGCTGCAGTGTCAAGATCAATAACCTCAGCCAGCAGCGCCTGGGCCTTTTCATAACCGATGCTGCGGATCATCCATTTGATTTTGAGCAAGCTGCCCAAATTCATACTCAAACTGTCCACACCCATTGCCAGCAGTAGCAAGGCTGCTGCCGGATCGCCCGCCATTTCGCCGCAGACGCTGACCGGCCGGCCCGCTGCCCGCGATTGTTCGATCACATGGCGGGTTGCTGCCAGCACCACTGGGTGCAACGAATCGTACAACTTGGCCACCCGGTCGTTACTGCGGTCCACCGCCAGCAGATACTGCGTCAAATCATTGCTACCGATGGAAGCGAAATCGACCATGCGAATCAGCTTATCGAACTGCCAAACGGCTGACGGGACTTCGACCATCATACCGATTGGCGGCATCTTCACTGGAACGCCTTCTTCTTGCAGTTCGGTTTTGGCGCAGTGCAGCAATTCTAGGGCGTCACGCAATTCGCTAACGGTGCTGATCATCGGAAACAGGATCGACAGATTGGCATAAGCCGTTGCAGCCCGCAGCATGGCTCGTAACTGGGTCTTGAACAAATCCGGCTGATCCAGGCTGATGCGGATGCCGCGCCAGCCCAAAAAAGGGTTCTGCTCAGCAATAGGGAAATAAGGTAGTGGTTTGTCGCCGCCGATATCTAACGTGCGCAGCACCACTGGGTGCGGGTCCATGATCCGCAGCACTCGTGTGTAAATAGTGGTTTGCTCCTCCTCGGTCGGAAATCGGTCACGCAGGAAGAAATGCAATTCCGAGCGGTACAGGCCGACTCCTTGCACGCCGCTGTTGCGTGCAGCGGCAATGTCGGCGAACAACCCGGAATTGGCATACAGATCTACCCGGTGGCCGTCCAGTGTCTCTGCCGGTAAGTCGCGTAGATGTTGCAAGCCACGTGACAGTTCAGCTTCTTCGCTGATTAGCTTCAGGTATTCCTGGCGCAGCGCGGGACTAGGCTGGATACACACCCGCATTGTATAGCCATCTACTGCTACTTCACGGCCATTTAAACGGCCCGGTGGTAGATTGCTGACCCCAAAGACCGCCGGAATGCCTAAACCGCGCGCCAGCAGAGCGACGTGCGAGGTGCTTGTGCCGCGCACTGACATGAGTCCCTTGATTTTTTCCTGCGGCACGTCCAGCAATTGTGAAACACCGATTTCGTCGCCCATCAGGATGGTGTTATCAGGGTAGTGGCGATTGACGGTCTGTTCGTCTTGCAAACGGTCCAGCAAGCGTTGTCCGAGATCAAGAATGTCAGCGGCACGCTCGCGCAGGTAGGGATCATCCATTTCCGCAAAGATGTTGGCATATTCCAGTACGGTGGCGCGTAAAGCACCGGGTGCCCAGTTGCCAGCGTAAATCCGTTCCAGGGTGCCATTGACCAGGCTATCGCTGCTTAATAACAGGGCATAGGCGTCAAATAGCGCGCGATCACCGGCTGATAGCAGCAGCCGCATCCGCTCGCTGAGCCGCTGTAATTCCGCCAGTTCCGCCGCTACCGCCTGGCGAAAGCGCGAGGCCTCGGCATCCGCGCTCTCAATATCCTTGTCCGGTACCCGGTCCAGCGCCGTTGCTGGGAAGACCACAACAGCCTCGCCCAGCGCAACGCCTGGGGCGCTGGCAATCCCTTCCAGGAATAGGGTGCCTGATAGCGCATCATCACCAAGACGCTCCAGCGCTTGGCGGATCTCGGCTTGAGTGATACAACCGGCCAGTTGCGCAGCCAAGGTGACCAGGAAGGATTCCTCGTCAGCGGTGTATTTGCGTTGTTCGCGCTGCTGCGCCACCAGTACACCTAATACCTTGCGCCGACGGATGATCGGTACGCCAATGAATCCGTGAAACGGTGCCTCGCCAGTGGCAGCGATGTAGCGGAAGGCAGGATGGGCGGGGGCATTATCGACATTGACCGGCTCAGCCCGGCTGGCGGCCAATCCGGTCAACCCCTGATCGAATTTGAGCCGCACCTTACCGATCGCACCCGGCCGCAGGCCATCAGTGGCCATCAGCACGTGTTCGCCACGTGTGTGATCAGTCATGTATACCGAGCAGACATCGGTATGAATGGCGCCTTTTACCTCAACCACAATGAGATTAAGCACCTCGCTTAGATTGCGGGTGGCGTTGATGTCCTGCACGATGCGCCGCAGAATATCCAGCATGGAGCCGTCCTCAACAGGCAACAGAGACCGCGAAATTGTTCAAATTCTTCCAACTATAGCCTTCAAGGCTGCAAATATAAGGGGGGATCAGAACAATAGCGACTGCCCGGTTAATGCAGTGATTCTGCAAGTAGGCTTTAAGCCTCACAAAGCAATATAAAACAATAAAGCAAGAGAGAGTCAGGCGAGGGCGCGGCCCAGCAATGATGGGGTCAGGTTTGTTAAGGTTGTCTTCATCGTGGTGACCATCGCTGCCGGCCCGCTGCGATTGTGCGCGAGGGCCGCACTTCCCGGCTTTCATCTAGAGCCCCTGCATCTGGCAGATCCAATGCCGGCTTGGCCGCCGGCTTTTCCAAAGTGCTCAAGCACCGTGTTGCTACAACCATCCGGGTGATCACCGGATTTTGGCTATTCTCGACCTGTCGCATTTGCAAAACAGTAACTTGCTGGATGCCGGCGCTCAAGCAAGGCGATTCCAGATTCCGTGTCCGCATTGGGGAAGGCCAGTTTTCTCGCTCTTGCGAGTCGCGTAAGACAGTCTCGATTCGCCGTGCAGCGGTGGTTCGCCGGGGTGGCGACGTGACCGGCAGGTAAGATGCTAATTCGTGCAAGGCTCGCCAGTAAACATGGCGCTTGAAGGCCACGACAGCGTGCAATGGATACCAGTAATCGACCCATTGCCAAAGGTCGAATTCGGGATGCTCGGATAAATCCAGGCGCACAACATCTTCGCTGCATCGCATCCGTAGCAGAAACCAGATCTGTTTTTGGCCAATGCAAGGAGGCCGGCAGCCATGACGAACCAAGCGTTTCGGTAGACGATAGCGCAACCAGCCCCGTGTAGAACCAATCACCTGGACATGTTCCGGGCGCAAACCTACCTCTTCAGCCAGTTCACGGAACATGGCTTGTTCTGGCGACTCATCCCGCCGAATGCCGCCCTGGGGAAACTGCCAGGAATGTTGCCCAATGCGTTTCGCCCAAAACAAACGTCCTTCTGCATTACACAAGATGATGCCGACGTTTGGCCGATAGCCCTCCGAATCGATCACGGTAAGAACCAATAGTTGCAATGGATTTGTTGATACTTATTCTTTCACAATGCAGCGCTTTTGACCATCACGAAGCCGGGAACGGACTATGCTATCAGTCATCGAACCTGCGCACCGTCGTCGCTGGTCCTTTCGCTAGTCCTTGTTCCAAGGGGTTATTCGCGATGCGTTATTTATGGCACCTGATTTTTTTGCTGGCATGCGTATTGTCTTTCAGCGCTCATGCGTTTGAAGATACACCACTGGCTGTAGCCGCAGCCCAGTATCTGCAATCGATCCGGGATGGACGCGATCCCGCTGGCCAGGCAGCCCCGGCGTTGCTGCGGCAAGCAGAGCAACAGGCCCAGAAGAAGAACTGGGCGGATGCGATTACCTCCTATGAAATGGCTATCCTCGCTGGGGCGGACCAGACAGCAACCTGGCTGGTGCTCAGCCAGGTTTGGCAGACACAGGCGCAACGGCAAGAGCAAAGTAACGTGAACTATGCAATCCGGCAACGTTCGCGTGAACGGATGCAACAGTCGGCTTGGAACGCGCTGCAAGCTGCCCGTGTCCCTCTGGAGCGCGCCCGTGCCTTGTTCCGGCTGGGTGAACTCTATGACCGGAGTCAGGAGCCGAAGAAGGCCATCGCTGCCTACCGCGAGGCGCTGGAATTCGAGGACAACGCGCGCATCGCCAAACGCTATCAGGAATTGATAGATGCCAATGCCTTCCAGATCAAAGGTGTTTCAGTCGAATCAGACAGTGCCACGCCGAAAGTTTGCTTAAGTTTCTCTGATGACTTGGCCAAAGGCCGGCAATTGCACTACGAAGATTATCTGGTGATCGAGCCGGCCATCCAGCCGGTCGTAACGCCTGAAGCGCAGCAGTTGTGTGTGGAAGGCGTTAGTCATGGCCAGAGTTATGTCATCAAGGCCCGGGCCGGTATTCCCGCTTCGAACGGTGAGAAAACCCGCGTTCCTCAGGAGTTTACCGCCAAGGTTGAGGACCGCAAGCCAACCTTGGGTTTCCGGGGTGCAGCCTATGTCCTGCCGAAAACGGGTAACCAGCAGCTACCGCTGACCAGTGTCAACCTGGCGGAAGCGCAGTTACGGGTCTTGCGCATCAATGACCGTAATCTTCTGCCAGAAATCACGAGAGACCGCATCACCCATCTTCTGGATGGTTACGATCTTAACGCGATCACTAAAAATTCTGGTGAACAGGTCTGGGAAGGCACGTTGACCTTGGCCAGCAGCGAGCGTAATCAGGAAGTCACTACCGCTTTGCCGGTCAGTGAGATTCTGCATGATCCGCAACCGGGTATTTACATTGTGGTTGCTCAACCAGCTAGCAAAGACCCGGATAATAAATGGGAAAGCCAAGCCACCCAATGGCTGGTAGTTTCCGATCTAGGCCTATTTACGATGCGTGGCAACGATGGTTTGCACGTCTTTGTCCGCTCGTTGTCCAACGCCCAACCGCTGGCCGGAGTCACCCTGCGGTTGTATGCCCGCAATAATGGCGAATTGGGTGCGGTAACAACGGATGCACAGGGTTACGCCCGGCTTGATCCAGGTTTGCTACGCGGTGATGGCGGGCGTGAACCTGCCGCGTTGATGGCCTTTGGTCAAGGTGACTACAATTTTCTCGATTTGACTCAGCCAGCTTTTGATCTTAGCGATCGAGGGGTCGAGGGCCGCGCTGCGCCGGGGGTGGTAGATGCCTTTCTTTATACCGAACGCGGCGTGTATCGGCCTGGTGAGACTGTGGAATTGATGACCTTGGTTCGCGACAGCCGAGGCTATGCACAAGCGGAAACGCCGCTGACACTTAAAGTATTCCGCCCCGACGAAGTGGAATCTGCGCAGTTGAGGCCTGCCGGCCCGGCGCTGGGTGGTTATCACACACGCATTCCGATGCCATTGAACGCCCGTACCGGAGTCTGGACCGTCAAGGCTTACATCGACCCCAAGGGCGAACCGGTGGGTCAGATCAGCTTCCAGGTTGAAGATTTTGTACCGCAACGGCTGAAGCTGGAGTTGAGTTCCACTGCGCCCGTGCTGAAACCCGGCGAGCCGGTGAGGGTGGACATCAATGGCCGTTTTCTATACGGCGCGCCAGCGGCCAATCTTAAGGCCGAGGGCGAGCTAGTGCTACGCGAAGACCCCAATCCCTACCCGGCTTTTCCTGGTTATCGTTTCGGACTGGCGCAGGAGAATTGGACCGCGCAGCGTTTCCCGGTCGTCCTGGCGGGTACCGACGACCAAGGAAAGGCCCAGGCGAAAGTGAGTTTGAACGAGATACCGGATACCACGCGGCCCTTACTGGCCCGGGTGCGTGTCTCTTTATTCGAACCTGGTGGCCGCCCGGTAACGCGCAGTCTCGACCTGCCTTACCGGGTCCAGCCTTTCGCCATTGGCATTAAGCCGCGCTTTGGTGATGGCGGCGTCAAAATTGGTCAGGAGGCAGCGTTCGAGATAATCACTGTAGATATGCTGGGTCAGCTCCAGGCGCAAAGCGGGCTGAATGTCAAACTGGTGCGGGAGGAGTACCAATATTATTGGTACTACAACGAAGGGCGCTGGAACTACAAACTCATCATCCGCGACAGTACTTCAGTCGCCAGCCAAACATTGAACATCGTTGCTGGACCACCTGCTGTGGTGACACAACGCGGTCTGGACTGGGGCCGTTACCGCCTGGATGTGTTGGACACTAAGACCGGGGTTGCCTCCAGTGTGCGCTTTAATGTTGGCTGGTTTGAGAGTCCGAGCGATAGCGATACCCCGGATCAGATGAAAGTAACATTGGATCAGCCACGCTATCCAGCAGGCGCGACCGCCAAGGTTTTCCTGCGAGCGCCATTCGCGGGCGAGGTTCTGTTGAATGTCGTCGGTGACCGGTTATGGCTGAGTCAAACGGTTAGCATTCCCGAGGATGGCGCAACCGTGGATCTGACGATTCCCGCTGAATGGGGGCCGGGGGTTTACATTACCGCCACGGCATTTCGTATCCCGGCTAAGGTTGAAACGAACGCTGGAACCGCTGGATCACCCAGTCCACGCGGGCCGGGCCGGGCCATCGGCGTTGCTTGGGCCGGATTGGATCCTGCGCCACGAACTCTCAATATCGCCTTGAATGCTCCGGCAGAATGGAAGCCGCGCCAAACTGTGGAACTGCCTGTTACCGTGACTGGACTGGACCCCGGTCAGCCGGCATATCTGACAGTGGCGGCTGTCGATGAAGGCATCTTGCAGTTGACCGATTTCACCACCCCTGATCCGGTCAACTACTTCCTGGGCAAGCGTCGGCTTGGTATACAGTTTCTTGATCTATATGGAAAATTGATTGAGGCTGGCGGGCAGCCAGGTGCGCTGAAAGTGGGTGGCGACGCCGAAGCCCGGCAACTGGACTCTTCTGCTATCCGCACAGTGAAAACCCTGGCGCTGTTTTCCGGACCGGTCGCGCTGAATGCAAATGGCCAGGCTAAGATTCCGTTGGAGTTGCCAGATTTCAATGGTCAAATCCGGCTCATGGCGGTGGCCTGGGATCGTAACCGGCTCGGTCGCGCTGAAACTGCGCCGCTGGTGCGTGATCCTCTGGTGGCGCGAGTTTACCTGCCGCGGTTCTTGGCGCCAGATGATCAGAGTCAGATCAATGTGACGGTGCAAAACCTGAGCGCTCCACCGGGCAATTACTCGATTCATCTGAGCGCCGATGGAGCGGTGGTGGTGGATGGACCGGCGGCATTCACCTTCACAGTGACAGATTCTGCCGTGCAGAACAGTGAAAGCCGCACCTTTACTCTGCGTGGATTGAAACCAGGTGCTGGCCAAGTGTGGCTGCATCTGGAAGGGCCGAATGGCTTCAGTCTGGTCCGGCAATCGGATATCGGGGTGCGGCCTGCGCAGAACCTTGTAACCGAGCGCATCGCAAAACGGCTGAACCCCGGCGAAACCTTGCGGTTGGGTAGCGAATTGCTGGAAGGATACCTGTTGGGCACGGGCCGGATGCGGCTAAGCGTCGCCAGCCGGCCGGATCTGAATGTCCCCGGACTGCTGGCTCAGCTGGACCGCTATCCCTATGGCTGTCTGGAGCAAACCACTAGCCGTGCTTTGCCGCTGATTTATTTTAACGAGGTTGCCGAAGTATGGGCGGGCCAGAATGCGGCCGAGGCTGGTTTACGGGAACGGGTGCAGCAGGCGATTCAGCGTGTCCTGACTTTGCAGGATGCTGGCGGCGGTTTTGGCCTATGGGGTCCTGATAGCCCGGCCGAGGATTGGTTATCGGCTTATGCCATGGATTTCATCGTGCGTGCCCGGCAGGCGCAGTATCTGGTTCCCGATAATGCGTGGCGGCGAGGGCTGGCGTATCTGCAAGAACGGCTGCGGACCGATAATTTCGCTGATGCGGAACTGGGCTGGCGGGCGTATCAACTGTATGTGCTGGCGCGTGAGCAGAAAGCGGCTATCGGCGATTTACGTTATTTGCACGACAATTATTTGCAGAAGCTGCCGACAGCTTTGGCTCAGGCGCAACTGGGTGCAGCGCTGGCCCGTTACGGTGAGTTGGAGCGGGCCAAAGAAGCTTTGACAGCGGCGTTGAACCGGACTGACCGGACAGCAGTGCGCGATTATGGCAGCCCATTGCGCGACCGCGCAGCGGTGCTAACGTTGTTGGCTGAATCGAGATTGCTGCCCGAACGGGTCCCGCCCTTAGCTGAGGAAGTAGCGGCTGATTTCAACCAGCGTCGCTATACCAGCACCCAGGAACAGGCTTGGCTGTTGCTGGCGGCCCATGCGCTGTTGCAACAGACCGGCGCGCTACGGTTAACCGTTGACGGTCAGGCGACAACTGCCGATCCGTTCTATCTGAAGCCGGAGACTAATCAATTGACCAGGGGCATGACTGTGGTCAATCAGGGTGAGCAACCGGCCTGGACAGTGCTGGATCGCAGCGGTGTACCGGCTGTTGCGCAGCCGCCAGCCCGGGAGGGTTTTACCATCACCCGTCGTTACTACACCCGTACCGGCAAGGAAGTGGACCCAGGGCAAATTCGTCAGAACGACCTGCTCGTAGCGGTGATCACCGGTGAAGCGCAGGGTAACGAGGGGCAGCAGGCGCTGGTGGTGGATTTGCTGCCGGCAGGACTGGAAATTGAGAATGCCCAGGTGGGGCATGGCGCTTCGACTTTAGACATTGCTTGGTTGCCGAAATTGACTAGGACGCTGCACACCGAAATCCGTGACGATCGTTTCGTGGCAGCGCTGGACATCGATCGGGGCAGCGAACGCGCCTTCACTTTGGCTTATTTGATGCGGGCGGTTACGCCAGGCGTGTATCGGCAGCCAGCAGTGTACATAGAGGATATGTATAAACCGTGGCAGTTCGGGCGCGGGGCAATGGGAACGGTCAAGGTAGAGTAAACGGCGCATATGCCGGAGCGGGCCAAGGATTGGCCTGTGTCTAGCGGTATGCCGATGTCCGCATGTATTGTTCCCGCAACTTCATACCGGCCGGTCTATTCCCTCTATAAAGCAATAATAATACAACTGTATTTTTCGAGAGAGGCCGTCTTGCATGACTGCGCCGAAGGTCTGTGTTCACTGCTGAAGGAAGCACAACTGTGGCTCTATCGGAATCAAGCGAATGATGGCGTATCGTCGCTGGCTTCGCTAAGCCGCGCCAGCGCTGCTTGTCATCAAAGATAGACATTCTTTTTGCTAATCTCGTGTAGGGATTTCCGGGTGCCACGCAAATTTCCATGCGACTAGCCCTAAACCGGTTACGCTTATTTTTTCCCAACCCTGCCCAGCGCGAAACTTCATGCACGACCTTATTCCTTTAACGATCGCTGTGATCTTGCTGATCAGCGTTGGTGCGCAATGGCTGGCCTGGTGGTTAGGCTTGCCTGCTATCCTGCCGTTGCTGGCCGTCGGTATTATCGTCGGCCCGGTCACGGGTTGGCTCAACCCCGATCATCTGTTTGGTGATTTGCTATTCCCCATGGTCTCGCTCGGGGTGGCTGTGATTCTATTTGAAGGTGCGCTGACCCTGCGTTTTAAGGAGATTCGTGGCCGGGTGCGGGTGGTGCGCAACCTGGTCTCATTTGGCGCGTTAATCAATTGGCTGCTCATTGCGCTTGCCACTCGCCTGTGCATGGATTTGCCCTGGTCCTTAGCGCTGCTGTTTGGTGCGTTGGTGACCGTCACCGGCCCAACGGTGGTAGCGCCATTGTTGCGCAGCGTCCGCCCTCAGCACGAAATCGCCAGTATCCTGCGCTGGGAAGGTATCCTGATCGACCCTATTGGCGCCCTGTTGGCGGTACTGGTGTTTGAATTCACCATTTCCGAGCAGGCTCAAATCCAGAATACTTTGTTGCTATTCGGCACCACTGTCGTTGCGGGCGCCTTGCTTGGTTTGGCTGGTGCGTGGTTGCTCACCAATTTGATATGCCGGCAATTATTGCCTGAATACCTGCACCGCATTGCCAGCCTGGCGCTGGTACTGGGGGTATTCGCTTTCTCCAATACCCTTGCAGAAGAGTCTGGCCTATTAGCTGTGACGGTTATGGGCATGAGGCTGGCCAATACCCGTAATCTGAATATTGAGGATATCCTTAACTTCAAGGAAACCCTCACTTTGCTATTGATCTCAATATTATTTATTGTGTTGGCAGCGCGGCTTGATCCTCATGCCTTTGCTGGAATGGGCTGGGGTGCGCTCGGTGTGATGCTGACGATTTTATTTGTTGCCCGCCCTGCTGCAGTGTGGCTGGCCGCCATTGGTTCGAAGCTCACCTGGCAGCAAAAGGTGGCTTTGGCCTGGATCGCCCCGCGTGGTATCGTCGCGGCGGCGGTCTCTGCGCTGTTCGCCTTGCAACTGGAGCGGCTAGGCTACGCTGACGCACGCACCTTGGCGGCGCTGACATTCCTGGTCATTCTGGTCACGGTCATCCTGCAAAGCCTTACCGCTAAAGCAGTGGTGAAAAAGCTGAGACTGGCAGCGCCTCCACCACGTGGAGTGCTGGTGATGGGCGCTACCCGGGTAGGGTATGCAATTGCTAAGGCACTGTACGAAAGAGAAATTCCTGTTATTTTAGCCGATCCTGTCTGGCAGAGTCTCCGCTCCGCCCGCATGGCTGGCATACCGGTTTATCATGGCAACGTGCTGTCCGAGCATGCCGATACGTATCTGGATCTCAATGGTATCGGTAAGCTATTAGCCATGTCGCTGTGGATGGAACGCAATACACTGGCCGGCCTTTACTTCCGGCCCCTTTTTGGGGCTGACCAAATCTACACTCTGCGCTTGGATGAGGAACGAGATAGCATTAACCGCAACCGGGTGATCGCATCCTATCGCACCGCCCGGTTGTTCGGTGAGCAGGTCACATTTGCCCGGTTGCAGGACCGCTTGGATCAGGGTCATGCTATCCGCGCTACGCCGCTAACTGCCAATTTCGACTTCGCTGCTTTCAGCAATAAATGGGGCGAGCAAGCCATTCCTTTGTTCGCGCTTGATCCTAAGGGGGTGCTGCGGGTATTTTCAACTCGGGAAACCCTGCAACCGGGTGCTGGATGGACGCTGATCAGCTTACTGCCGCCAACCGAGGCAAAGAATTCAGGGACAGCATAGGGATGACCGCGGTGGTTTCAAGCGATGCAAAGGCATTTGCATTGATTTCCGCAGTGTATCAAGAGCGGCATCACCACCTATCGCTTCGCGGCCAATGAAGTGTTTTCGATGATAACGAGTAACTTGGTTGCCAATGCGAACCTGGATGAACTATCCTAAACACTTAGATGGCAGATCGAAAATTTTCAGGGCAGTAAAAATTGGACCAGCAGGATGAATAAGTAAAACAATCTATTCCTGGTTCATTTCAATAGAAACCCTAGCCTGCATCTGTGCCTTTCATGCTGGTGTGGTGGAATGGTATACACACAAGACTTAAAATCTTGCGCCCTTACCGGGCTTGTGGGTTCGAGTCCCACCACCAG